>Ga0137306_100343_pt1 | contig 69830 bp, 58 predicted proteins | sample Inofroosms_March_FD_97187 | JGI IMG/M metagenome (GOLD analysis project Ga0137306, IMG submission 97187) | Mouse cecal microbial communities from Vienna, Austria - N-Acetylneuraminic and N-Acetylglucosamine D2O microcosms_March | ecosystem: Host-associated > Mammals > Digestive system > Large... | reverse complement strand
GAATGTTTTTGAAATTACAAAGAATGGATTTAGCATTTTTTCATTCAGCTTTCTGTTCTCTGGATGCAATATTTTTTCTTCCGCATTATTTACGGCATTATCCAATGGGAAAGCATCTGCAACCATATCTTTCCTGCGGACGTTTGGATTTATTATGGTGTTCCTTTTGGCATTGCCGAGATTTTTAGAGGCAACGGGCGTATGGCTTGCAGTACCGCTTGCGGAGCTTTTCACGCTTATGCTGACGGTATATCTAATACGCAGGCATTGGAAACAATACAATTATTTTTGAAAGAAATGCAGGAGGAATAGACAAGTCGGAATTGCAGGTATATATAGCCGACTTTGGGAAGAAAAAAGACGATATAGATTTGTTTGATTGTGGAAGTTGATAAAAAGGCTGTCGGTGCTGTCATCCGGCACAAGGACGATATCGAAAAGGCATTAGGCGTTCGATTGCTTTGGAGCCGCGGAGATGATATTAAGGCATCAAAGATTTCATACTAGTACTCCATCCAGTCAGGAATTGAACTAATGAACTGTCTGGTTCGCACCAGTGCTAGGCAAAAGTTCGACGGCGATGTGGGTGCATCGGCTAGAACTTTTAACGACGCAATGGTGCGGAACAGGCAGTTTAGGAGTTCAATTTCTGGCCGGATGGAGTACTAGTACAGCATTGAAAACGAGACAGACTGGCTTCAGATGGCAAAATTCCATGCAGAGTGGAGCAAGAAGTTTTATGATGTCATCTTGCCTTATTTACGATAGTCCGAAATATAGACGGGGATTTAGGGAGTGATTTCAACATGGATATTCAGCATTTTTTCATAGAAAAGGGTCAGGGCGATCCGATCATCCTGCTTCACGGAAACGGAGAGGACTGCAGCTATTTCCAGGGGCAGATCGGTGAGTTTTCCAGGCACTATCACGTATATGCGATCGACACCCGCGGACATGGAAAAACGCCGAGGGGGAACAGGCCGTTCAGAATACGGCAGTTTTCGGAGGATCTGCTGTATTTCATGGATGAACACGGGATCCATAAGGCGCATCTGCTCGGCTTTTCAGACGGCGGAAATCTTGCCATGGTTTTTGCATTACAGCATCCGGACCGCGTAAACCGATTGATCCTGAACGGCGCGAACCTGAATACGGCCGGTGTGAAACGAACCATACAGATTCCGATCGAGATCGGATATAGGATTGCAGTAAGATTCTCCGAAAAAAGTGATTCGGCCAGAGCCCATGCGGAAATGCTCGGGCTGATGGTCAATGATCCCAATGTGAAGCCAGAGGAACTTTCAAGAGTCCAGGCGAAAACTTTGGTGATCGCAGGAACAAGAGATATGATCAAAGAAGAACACACGAGAATGATCGCGGCGAATATTCCCGGCTCCGAACTTATTTTTATTCAGGGAGACCATTTTATCGCAAATAAAAATCCGGAAGAATTTAATCGGGCCGTGATGGATTTTTTGAAAAGGCAGTCTGCATAACAGAAAAGAACAATAAAGGCGGCTCATGTAGTGCTTCATTCTACGTTATTTATCTGAAAGTAAATGAGACACTACATGAACCGTTGCCGTCTACACCTGCGGTGATTTTCTTCTGGAGGCTGCATTTATGCATGTGTTTCTCCTATTTTTTCTATCCGGGCAGGTGCTTTCTTTTCCGCCAGATTCAGATTTGGTTTGCTGCCACCATAGTTTCCAGTACCGGTATAAAGCTCTCGCCCAATTCCGTCAGGGAATACTCCACTTTCGGCGGAATCTTCTTGTAAAAAGCGATATACCAAAGGATCAGGCGTTTCCATTTTCCGCCGACCACAGACTGCAGTCTGTTCATGGGGACACAGCGTGCGGCCAAATCATTTTTAGTAAATTAATTCTCAGCCATTTCATGCTCACTTCTTTCTTCAAATGTTCAGAACAAATACCCAAGGGCACCCCATCATGGCCATTCGGCCGTCTCACAAGGTATACCCAAGGGCACCCCATCATGGCCATTCGGCCGTCTCACAATGTATGAGTCCGCAACTGTCATTTATAATGAAGATTTTACTATCTTGCCGGCATCTGAAACCCCGCAAGCGCCTTGTTCAAATAGTCATTAAAAGGCTTCATGATCTGGAAAAGTTCTGCCGCTTTTGCAACAACCCCTTCCGCATCCTTCCATTCCTCGTCCTTCAGCGGATATTCCAGATACCAGCTTTTAAATTTTAAATATTCCGCCTGAGGATGCTCTTTCTCATATCCCGCAGGAACTTTCTTTAATGCCGTTCCTTTTACCGTGAAATATTTTTCAAATTCCGGCTCATGTATCACCTTTTCCCATTCCGCGCCGTTTTGCGCAATATGATCACGTATCATTGCGGTCGCGTCCTTAAACATATCTGCAAACAGGCCGCCGCCCAAAAACGACTGATCGCCGGGTTTGATCATCAGATAATATCCGACAGGAACAGGCAGCTTGCCCTTAGAGGAAATATGGGCGCGGAACGCAGGATTATAAGGAGATTTGTCATGGCTAAAGCGGGTATCCCTGACAATCTTAAACGTAAGGTCCTTCGGATTGTTCTGTAAAATGCTGCTGTCAAACTTTCCGATTTCCAGCATTAATGTCTGCAGTAAATTTTCAAATTCGGCATTGGCCTTTTTATAGTCCTCCTTGTTCGCGTGATACCATTCACGGTTGTTATTCATACTCAATGCCGATAAATAATCAATGATTAACTGTGTATTCATAAGCTGATTGCCTCCCTTGATGACTTTTGTAATATGGAAATCCTCTGGTATCTCCAATACGTTCTTTGAATCATAGAAATCATGTACCGTCTCACTTACGACTTCTGGACCACGGAAAGCTGCGTGGAGTCTAAAAATTCCTGTATCAGATTTTTCGTGCGCTCCGGAGACTGGTAGGGCTTGCAGAATGAAAAATCCTGTGACAGATCGTCAATTTCTTCCATCGCATTTTTTACATCCCTTATAGTCTGAACAGGGATTTCCTGTGCTGTCATATAATCCAGCTGCAGCGGGTTGATCCTGTGGTTTTGTATGGCATAATTCACCCGGTCTTTACACTTACATCTGTCGCTGCCATATTCTCCGCAATACTGCCCAAGAAAGTCAGCCATTTTTTTGCGTATTCGGGAAAGCCGCTGGCGATACGCCTCCGGGGACATTTCCAAAATATCACCTGCAATGCGGCTGTCAAGCTGAAACATGGTGCCTAATATGAAAATACACCTGCTTTCCGGATCAAGGCACTGCAGCATCACATTGGTACAGGACATTTTAAGTTCTTCCGCCAACAGCGCCTTCTCCACATTCTGCGTCAGATCCGGGACATCCTGGATATTTCCGTTTTCGATGTCATCTCCATAATACTCAAAACTCAGCGGATAACGGGCGAACATATGCTTTTTATAATTTTTCAGATGATTCGCCGCAATGCGGAACACCCACGTTGTAAACGCACTGTCTCCACGAAAGGAAGACAGATGTGTGATCATTTTCAGCAGAATATCCTGTGTGGCATCTTCTGCGTCTGCAAATGTACCGAGCATCCGAAGGGACAGATTGAAAACCATATCCTGCATTCCTGAAACAAGTGTTTCAAGGGCTTCTTTATCACCTGCGGTCGCCTGATCGACCAAAGCCCGGATTTCCTGATTCGTTTTTTTATGCATAGAATTTTACCTCCTCTTTTATTAGACAACGCTCCCTTGGCTGTGTGACAAAAAACATAAAGGATTTTTCAATTTTATTTTAACACATCATAAAGATTTTTGTTAATATTCGCAGTCATTTGGTGCATCGGTAACAGTAACGAACTGTAACCATTCATAAATTTTTAATATACATTTCATTGTATATATGATGATTTTTTAGTATAATGAAAAGGTATATTATGAGAATTTAGAGAAGGAGGAGAGGTTCATGCGGAAAGATATTGATAATGTTTTCTTTGAAAACAGCCCCAGGATTCAGGATTTAGCCCGCAAGTGTGAAGAGAACAACACGATCGACAAGGAACTTTATACAAAATACGAGGTGAAGCGCGGACTGCGTGATTTAAATGGAAAGGGTGTACTTGCCGGTCTGACCAATATATCTGATGTCTGTGCAAAGAAGATTGTTAATGGAGAAGAAGTACCATGCGCAGGGAGCCTCTACTACCGCGGATATAATATCAAAGATATCGTAAAAGGATTTTTAGATGCTAAGCATCCGGGCTTCGAAGAGACGGCGTACCTGCTTCTGTTTGGGGAACTGCCGGATGCACAGGAACTAAAGGATTTCCAGATTATGCTGGCAGAGCGCAGGATGCTCCCGCCCAACTTTTTCAGGGATGTGATCATGAAGGCGCCCAGCCAGGACATGATGAACAACATTTCACGGTGTATTTTGCAGCTGTATTCCTACGACCATAAGGCGGATGACACCACGATTCCAAATGTACTTCGTCAGTGTCTGAATCTGATCAGCCAGTTCCCCATGCTGATGGTTTACGGATATCATGCATATAACTACCGCCGGGGCGAAGACCTGTTCATTTATGCACCGGATCCGGCACTTTCGGCGGCGGAGAACATCCTGATGATGCTTAGAGAGGACCGCAGGTATACCAAGCTGGAAGCCAAGATCCTGGATATGGCTCTAGTTCTTCACATGGATCACGGCGGCGGTAACAACTCCACATTTACGACCCATGTCGTGACATCATCCGGAACCGATACATACTCCACCATCGCGGCGGCCATGTCATCCCTGAAAGGACCGAAGCACGGCGGAGCCAATGTCAAGGTGACGCAGATGTTCGAAGATATGAAGAAGGCGCTGACAGACTGGACGGACGAGCAGCAGATCCGAAAGTATCTGGAAGACCTTCTGGATAAGAAGGCATTTGACAGGAAAGGGCTTATCTATGGAATGGGACATGCAATCTATTCCGTTTCTGACCCCCGTGCAGATATTTTCAAGCGCTTTGTGAAGCAGCTGGCAAGGGAAAAAGGACACCAGGACGAATATGCGCTGTATGAAAAGGTAGAGCATATGGCTCCGGAGATCATTGGAGAGAAGCGCCGGATGTACAAGGGCGTCAATGCCAATGTGGACTTTTACAGCGGACTGGTCTATAGTATGCTGGATCTGCCTCCTGCCCTGTATACACCGATTTTTGCAACGGCACGTATCGTGGGCTGGAGTGCGCACAGGTTGGAAGAGCTGACGAATGTGGATAAGATCATCCGACCGGCCTACCGGCCTCTTGCGCCGTATCGCAGCTATGTGAAGCTGGAGGACCGTTAATCCATTATGTTGCTGTTTATATCTGCGCCAGTATGTACCGTCCTGTGATTTTGCAGCATAGTGCATGGCCCGGGCGTGAACAGTAAGAGATCCATTATAGTCAACGTGGAAGGGATGTTCAGGAGCATGAAAAGCGAATTTTATTTTCCGTCGAAGGATGGAAATACGGAGATCCATACGATCGAGTGGAAGCCGGAAGGCGAAGTGAGGGCGGTGCTCCAGATGTGCCACGGTATGGTGGAGTATATCGACCGCTATGATGAGTTCGCACAGTATTTGTGCGGCCAGGGGATTTATGTTGTGGGTAATGACCATCTGGGACATGGAAAGTCCATTCAGAGTAAGACAGAGTTTGGTTTTTTCCATGAAAAGTATGGCAATGCCTGTGTGTTGTCGGACATCCATACGCTGCGTCAGCGCACCATCAAAAAATATCCGGAGGTTCCTTATTTTATGCTGGGTCACAGCATGGGTTCCATCTTGCTGCGCCAGTATATACAGACATATGGAACCGGACTTGCCGGGGCGCTTCTGATCGGCGTTGTGGCGGAGCAGCCGCAGGTGTCGCTGTACTTCGGACAGTGCCTGTGCCGTATGATCGCACTGGTGCGGGGATGGCATTACCGCAGTAAGCTTGTGGATAAAGTGGTGACAGGCTCCTTTAATAAAAAATATAAACCGGCCCGTACCCGTGCGGACTGGGTGACAGGCGATCTGGAAAAGCTGGATGCCTATGTGGCAGATCCATTATGTTCCTTTGTATTTACGGTAAATGCGTATTATCATTTGCTGGAGGGAATGAAGAAAATGCAGAAAAAGGAGAGCGTTTTTATGATCCCGAAGACGCTTCCGATCCTGTTCGCAGCCGGAACGGACGATCCGGTGGGCGGATATGGGAAAGGGGTGCGGAAGATTTATGAGAAGTATAAAGCAGCTGGAATCCGGAACGTATCCCTCCGGCTGTATGCAGGAGACCGGCATGAACTGCTCAACGAAAGAGACCGGAAGCAGGTGGCGGAAGATTTGTATCATTGGATAGAGGACCGGATCAGCGTTATTTAGAATCAAAAGCAGCTACACTGTTAATTACGCAACGCTGTACCGATAACAATATGACTGGTGGAGAACCGTGTTGGTTCATGCTTGCAGACCCAATATCCTGCAGCGTGCTGTGCCGGAACTTTGATGTTCTGTCAGCTTGCTGCAGGTTTTTTGACTCGACGTCAGTCCTTGAGTATGCATAACGACCTCGGATTCCCTCAGGCAGGAGGGTTTTCCGGGGTATTTGTATTTTCCTCCGGAGCGGTGTTTCCGGCATTTTCTGCTGGCTGGGCTTCAATCAGCTTTTCATCTACCAGCTTTGCAACGACCAGACGGCGGTTGCTGGGCCTGTCCCCGATACAGGTGGATAAGGCGACCAGGCGGTCTTCAGAAGTAACGGTCATATCTTCCGCATATTGATTCTGGGCTTCCTGTATGCCTTTTAATTCATCTACAAAAGTGATGACAGATTCCGGGATTTTCAGATCATGGGAATCTGAGATGAGCATATCTCCATATACCACCTCTGCAATGATCTGATAATGCAGCTGTCTTTCCGGCAGATAAATGTACATATCACGGTATGTATCAAAGAAATTCCGGTCAATGTAATTTTTCAGATCTCCGAAATAGGAGCCGTCCAGCATATCATGTCCATAGATGACAGTGATGGGATCGCTAAAGTCCTTTGCATTGACCATACGGGAATAAATGGATCCGGGAAGCGCAGCTACGCCTTCGAAGGTTACGTTCAGGTAATAATCCTCTTCCTGGGTAGAGCTCTGCATGACAGGATAGTTTACCTGGGTGCCCGGAATCTCGATGAAAGCGTAAGCATCCGGATTGACTGCCCACAGGCTCTGAAAATCTATTTTCTGCGGTACGGTCTCCAGTACAGGTTTTGCTTCCGGCTCCGGCACTTCCTTATTTTCATCTATTGATATAGATGTTGCTTCTTCTTTTTTTACAGGCTCTTTGTCTTTGGTGCCATTAGATTTGAGCAGGCCAATGCCGATAACAACTCCAATGACGCAAAATGCCGCTGCAAGGATGCCGACAAGAACCAAGATCAAAGTTTTATCATTCGTATGTGGTTTCCTTTTCTGATTCATATCTGTTTGCTCCTTTCTTCTTTGATATATTATCACTATCGGAGGAAAAAGGCAAATGAAAATGCGGCAGAAAGGGAAAACGCTGCCAAGAGTGGTTACTGTTCACGGTGCCTTGCACCTTTCTGCAAGGCATCCGGCCGGTAAAATAGCGGTTGCATGCATCCAGCCCCTCGCCGTCAGGCGACTTTTTAATGGGCTGGATGCTGTTACTGGAGCACCCAAAGGGTGTGAACAGTAACCCAAGAGATGTCGTGTGGCAAGTGCACAACACTGTGTGTACAATAACGGGAACACCCCAGCCAACATTTGAGGGCCGGCTGGGGGGGATTTACGAAGCCCGCGGTATAAAATGTAAAAACTTTGAACAGGATTTTGGGTGCAGTTCCTGGTCAGGAGATACGGATGGTATTTCCGGCGTAGATCAGGTTGGGGTTGGTGATGCCGTTGAGGGACATCAGGACTGCGACGGAGGTTCCGAAGCGGACCGCGATTTCGCTCAAGGTATCGCCGGATCGGATAGTGTAGTATCGTGGGGCCGGACCGGATTTTTCTGGCACACGTATGGTCTGGCCGGGATGGATCAGGTTGGGGTCAGAAATATTGTTCAATGCGGCCAGTGCCTGGTAGGTGGTACCGTATCTTACCGCGATCTCGCTTAAAGTGTCGCCGGACTGGACGACGTAGGTGATGTAATCCGCCGGAGGAGGCGTGGGCTTGGGCGGGGGCACAGGTTTGCTGCCCAGGTGATTCAGGCCGGCTTTTCGAATAACAGAAGCGTAATCCACATAACCGGTGTCCAGGTCCACATTTCCTGTGATTCCGGGGATACTTCCGGTACTTGTGTACTGCCAGATTCCGTAGTCGATTCCGTCGTAGCGGCTGCCGTAACGGGCAAACCACAGTGCATAGCGCCGGTTCAGATCCCGGGAAAGATAAGTCTCCAGGAAATTCTGGTTGCTGTAATACATGGCAAAATATCCCCGTTCCTCAATCCGATCGCAGAAGGCTTTTACAATCTGGGTTGCCAGCGAAGGCGTGAACGTTACGCCGTTTTGTTCGGCATAGGTTAAGGAAGCGTGTTCGATATCGTAGCAGATGGGATATTCCATCCGGTATGGAGCGATAACCTCCAGACATCCGTCCGCCTCTTTTCTGGCGTCTTCCGGGCTGAGGGCATAACAAAACCAATATGCGCCGGCCGGGATTCCGACACGATTGCATTCGGCTGCATTTCTCTGAAACTGCTGGTCCGGCGTCCGGTAGCCATATCCGGCACGCAGCATGGCGAACTGGTATCCGGCGCTTTTTACCTGCGCCCAGTCTATAATTCCTTGAAATTCACTGACATCAAGTCCCTTTATACTCATAAAAACTCCTTTCTCAGGTTGATGTTCTGTCTCTTCATTATATGAAAAAAACTCCGGACTGCTCATAATTTAATAATTTCATAAGAAATTTCCTGCTTCCATATTAAAAATTGCAGGATATCATGTATAATACAAGGGAGGTGATAAGGAATGTATAATATTTTAGTATGTGACGATGACAAAGAAATCGTAGAAGCAATCGAAATATATCTGTCCCAGGAAGGCTACCACATCCTGAAAGCTTACGACGGAATGCAGGCTCTGAAAATCCTGGAGACGGAGGAGGTTCATCTGCTGATCCTGGATGTGATGATGCCCAGATTGGACGGGATCCATGCCACACTGAAGATCCGGGAGAAGCACAGCATCCCGATCATTATCCTGTCGGCAAAGTCAGAGGACGTAGACAAGATCTTAGGGCTGAACGTCGGCGCCGACGATTATGTAACAAAGCCGTTTAATCCGCTGGAACTGGTGGCCCGGGCGAAATCGCAGCTCAGAAGGTATACCCAGCTCGGAGGCACGGCAAAGGAGGAGTCCGAGACCGTATACGAGACCGGCGGCTTGCGGATGAATGACGACCTAAAGGAAGTGACGGTTGACGGGGAGCCGGTGAAGCTGACTCCCATTGAATACAATATCTTAAAGCTTTTGATGCGCAACCAGGGAAGGGTATTTTCCATCGGACAGATCTACGAATCCATTTGGAACGAGGAGGCCATTGGGGCGGATAACACGGTAGCGGTACATATCCGCCATATTCGGGAGAAGATCGAGATCAACCCCAAGGATCCAAGATACCTGAAAGTGGTATGGGGCGTAGGCTATAAGATTGAAAAGCTGGAAAGGCATTGAGTGAAAGGATGATAGAGTTATGAAGAAATGGTATAGGCATCCGGTTATAAAGATCCTGCTTGTGCTGACTGCGCTGGTGACGCCTGTGATCGCAGGACCGAGCCTGACGTTGCTGGGAGTCTATGTTCCGGATAACGTGAAGCTGGAGGAACTTTTTCAGGACAAGAAGAAACCATATGAAGAAACTGATAATTTTATGAGTGAGATGATATCCGCGGCAACGATGAAGATCGGGCGGGTGGAAGCGGCAGACCAGCTGGAGACAGACGGAAAATATGATCCGGATAAGCTGATCGACGTTCTGGAATATGCCGGCACGGAAGGATATAGTGAGGAGCATCTGTCCGGCCTGGAATACAGGCTCGGCGACCTGGTGGATTGGGGAAAGAGGGCCAACACGAGAGGCGATCTGGAGCGATTATATTTTGCGCCGTATGATGAAAAGAGCATTATCGTCTGCCAGAAAACAGATGGCGCCTATTTCTACTATTGGATGAAGGAATTTAGAAAGCTTTTATCAGAAGGCAGCCTGCGTGCAGATAATGACGAAGAGGGACAGGAGCGGTTTCTAAATGATCTGGAAAACGGCTATCTTCTGGAGGGAGAGAGCAACCTCCTGTGGGATGAGAAGGGAGAACTCGTATATGTAGATGTCTGGACCTTTGATGGAGGAATGATTGAGGAAGAATATGCTCCGAATGGCGCAAAAGATATCCTGTCGGTCGTAAATAACACACCGGAACTGAGTGGAAAGCTTGCCGAGATCTATGACTGCCTGGGATATGCGGTAAACAGATTATATTCCCTGGAAAGCAGCTATAAAAATGAAGGCTTCCCATACGAGAACGAGAGAACAAATTTCACATATCTGTTTGTAAGTAAAGACAAGAAAAAAGCTTACACGAATAACAGCGGATTTCAAAATTATGAGGATGTGGAAAAGAGTCTGACAGCTATAAAAAATAATACGGATATGAAATATATGGTCCTGAGACCAGACCGCTGTGAAGACAATCTGAGTATGGAGCCAAATTACCTGTCAGGGTGGAGGGATCATGACGAACTTTACAGAGATGTACTTGGGGAGGATTATATCGTGGCGGCGGCAGTGGATACCTCCTACCCGGTCGATGATATTTTCTACAGGACAGCAGAGAATTATAACCAATATATTCCATATGTGGGCAGAGCAGCAAAAGCACTTCTTATATCTGCAGCCCTGTTTCTCGTGGCGATTGTCTGGCTGACTGCGGTTGCAGGGCGCAGGGCGGAAGAAGGTAGTGAACTGTACCTGCATCCCTTTGATCGATGGAGAACCGAACTGTCTGCAGCGATTGTGGTTCTTCCCTGGCTGGCGGCCACAATGCTTATTAGCTCGGTTTGGTCTGGAATCCATATGATAAGGTATGCTTCCGATGCAGACATTTACTATTATGGATATGCAATGACAACAGAAGACGTGATCGTCATCTCTGTCTATTCGGCAGTGACGGCGGCCTGCTTCCTGATCGGCTGGCTGTCACTAGTGCGCCGGATCAAGGGTCGCATCCTCTGGAAGAACAGCATTATGAAAATGCTCCTCTTGTGGAGTAAAAAAGTGGTGACAGCCTGCTTCGAATCCATTCTGACATTCTGGCGGCAGCGCCGGGTGTTATGGAAAGTCACTGTGGCATACGGTGTATTTGTTCTTTTCCACTGGTTCTGTGTGGCGGCAGGATACGGAATTCCTGGCTCCATTGCCTTTCTCATGTTTCTGGTGGAAGCTGCAGCCGGGGTATTCCTGATCCGAAACGCCCTGGAGAAGCAGCAGATCAAGGATGGGATCAAGGAGATTGCCGCAGGCAGCCTGGATTACAAATTTCCCGTCAAAAAATTCCAGGGGGGGGATTATCAGGATATGTCAGAGAATCTTGAGAATATCGGAAACGGCCTCCAGCGGGCGGTGGAAAAAAGCATGCGGGACGAACGGCTCAAAACCGACCTGATCACAAATGTGTCCCACGATATCAAGACACCCCTGACCTCTATCATCAATTACGTGGACCTTTTGAAGCGGGAAAATTTTGACGATCCCAAGGTGAAAGGATATCTGGATATCCTGGAAATGAAAGCTCAGAGACTGAAGACACTGACAGAGGACGTTGTGGAAGCATCTAAGGTAAGCAGCGGCAATATCTCGCTGGAATACATGGATGTAGATCTGGTGGAAATGCTGAACCAGACTATCGGGGAACTGTCGGAAAAGATGGACGCAAGGCAGCTGAAGGTCATCGCTTCCCTGCCCGAGGAACCGGCCATCGTCCACGTGGACGGACGCCGTATGTGGCGGGTGCTGGAAAATATTTTCAACAATGCCGCGAAATACGCCATGCCCGGAACACGTGTCTATGCAGACTTAAAAAAGGACGGGAAGCAGATTCTCTTTTCCTTAAAAAATGTCTCCGAGCAGCCTTTGAATTTTTCCTCAGATGAGCTGACCGAGCGTTTCATCCGGGGAGATGTCTCCCGGAGCACAGAGGGCAGCGGATTGGGATTGTCCATTGCGAAAAGCCTGACAGAGATGCAGGGAGGGAAGTTCGAATTGTACCTGGACGGGGACCTGTTCAAGGTGACGATCATGTTTGAAGAAAAGAAATAAATGTAAACCGATGAGTGCTTGTAAAAACAGCAGCCATATTATTGAGGACGATCCTTCTGAGGTCAGGAAAATCGTAGCTGCCGGTACAAATACAAAAAGGGAGCAGGTCTGAAAACCGCTCCCTTTTTTCCACTCTTATAATACCATAGAATTGCCGAAAATTCAAGACTGGTATCCACTCCGGCGGGGTGTTATAGTTATCTGACGGTTACAGTTCACGGCCTGACCAGCCGTGAACTGTAACTATCTGACGTTACTATGAGCACCCGGTCAGGCTGTGAATAATAACTATCTGATGTCAATCACAAAACACCAAGCACTTCAAGGAGGGATCGCCATGGAACAGAACTGGATGGCATTGCTGCAGCAGGAAGCTCAGCTGGCAAAGGTTATGGAAATGAATCGGGTAACAGAGAAGTATGGCCTTGTCCTGAGTGAGGAGGACGCAAAGCTGATCGTGGCGGAGCGGGCTAATGCGCTTCAGGAGCAGAGACGGGTGGAGTTCGGCGGAGGAATCGTCCCCAGGATCATCGAGGAATTTTGCGATTCTGATTTTATCGGCCAGAATAACTATGTGGACACCATGATCCGTCTGCAGGAAATTTTTTACCTGTATAAGAACGAGATGCAGGATGAGATTACAGACGATGAACTTCTGCACCTGATGAAAGAACAGTTCGAAACCATCTGCTTCGGAGACCTGGATTATCTGGAGGGAACCTGCCTCAATATTTTTTCACAGGCCATACGGGCAGGATACAGAGGGTACAGGTATTCCGCGGGACGCGGGGAAGCATCCCGGTTCGATGAAGTGAAACGATGGGATTATGACTTGTATATGGAAGCACTGAGGGAACTGTTTGGATGAAGGCAGAGGTTCGGGATATCAATGGAGGTAGCTGCGTATGGACTATGAAATGGAAGAACTGATACCAATCGTGGGCAGGCTGGCGGAAAAATATACGGCTTTCGAAAGCACATCCGTGACCTATGAAAGAGCGGAGCAATTGATGGGGGCCGTTCTGTACTGCATTCATGAGGCCAGACTGTACGGCCTGCTGGGAGAGACTGATTTTGGGAAGGGAGAGGGGGAACCGGATCAAAATTCATTGGCCGTTAAAAAAAAGAAGCTGTCTGCAAAACAGGCATATGAGGCAGGGGCAGCCTGCGCGGCAGAAAAGACCAGGAAGGCTCTGAAGCTGTATCATGAGATTCTGTCGGAATTTCACTCCTATGAAAATGACTGCCTTTATGAGACCTTTGTGAAAGGACTTCCCGAATTTTTTAAGTGGTACGATGTGAAATTCCAGCCCCAGAACACGATCCTGACGCTGGACTATCCGGTTTTAAAGGACATCTCCCAGCTTTCGGGAATCGATAAGGTTTATGAATTTATAAACTGCATCCGCATGGAACAGCAGTTTTTGAAAAAATTTCCCAAAAACTATGTAGTAGAAATCCTGGAACAATATACACGGCGGATCATCCGGAATATGGAGTCTGGCGGGAACGAAGGATTGCATTCGATGAAAGATGACAGTCAGGCGGATGCCTGCCCGGATTCCAGAGAGCCGGACTGGATGCATCAGACGCAAGAGGACCGGGGTACTTCCGAAGCCTGGCATGTGGAGGAGAGCGGCGGATCTTACGAGTATTCCAGGCAGGACATCATGGAAAATCTCTGTGAGATTGTGTTTACTTCGGTCCTTCTGCATATCCTGATCCGAAAACCGCTTTCCGAATCGTTTTTTCAGGAATCAGAATATATCCGTCTGCAGGAAATGCTTTCCCGGGCGGAGCTGCCGGAAATCAGGGAACGGCTGGAGAACGCGGCAGAGCTCCTCATAGAACAATATGACGACGGGGATGGGCAGGAGAAAACAGGACAGGAATTGCTGCGGTATTTTTCCGGGGTGATTGACGATCTGGCAGTACGGCTGAAAAATGCGGCCGGTCTCGGGGCAATCCGGAGGATGATCTGAAAGAACATAACTTGCGGTTATTTTTCACAGGAGATTTGTTGATTCCAGTTCAATTGTGAAACACTGTGATGTCTGATATGATGGAATCAGAAAAATCCGTAACTGTGAACACCGTAGGTCTGAACAGCGGCAAGGTGCGGATTGATATAGCAAAATAGGAGGTATGAAACATGCAGATAGGAGAAGTGATCCGGAAACACCGAAAGCTTAAAAGTCTGACTCAGGAGGAGATGGCGAACCGCCTGGGAGTGACAGCGCCTGCGGTGAACAAATGGGAGAACGGCAATTCATTTCCTGATATCACGCTGCTGGCCCCCATCGCCAGGCTGCTGGATATCACAGTGGATACCCTGCTGTCGTTTCAGAAGGAACTCACGCAGGAAGAGCTTGGAAATATCGTGCAGGAACTTGCCGATATGCTGAAAAAGGAAAGCTTCGAGTCCGTATTTCAGTGGGCGAAGAAAAAAATGGAGAACTATCCGAATTGTGAGCAGCTCGCTTTACAGCTTGCAGCAGCCCTGGACGGACAGCGTCTGATGAAGCAGGTTCCGGGCTCGGAAAAGTATGACGAATATATCCTAGACTGCTACAAGCGGGCGCTGGAAAGCCGGGAGGAAGGCGTTCGGATCCAGGGGGCGGAAATGCTGTATGCATATTATGTCCGGAAAGAAGAGTACGGCAAAGCAGAAGAATATCTGCAGTATTTTTCCGTACAGGATTCGAACCGGAAAAGGAAGCAGGCGCTGATCTTTGCAAAGACCGGCCGGATTCAGGAGGCCTGCAGGTCATACGAAGAAATCCTGTATGCAGAGTATACGATTCTCAGTGGAGTTTTTCAGGGGCTGTTGGTCCTGGCGATGCAGGAGAAGGACATGGAGAGGGCGCATATGCTGGCCAAAAAGCAGCAGGAGCTTGCCCGGCTTTTTGAAATGGGCAGATACTATGAGGTCTATTGCAGCCTGGAACTGGCAGCCGAGGAAAAAGACAAAGAAAAGACGCTGGAGATCATGGAAGAAATGCTATCCGGCGTGGAGGAAATCGGCAGCGCCCGAAACGCTCCGCTTTACAGGCATATGGCGTTTCGCTTAAAAGAAGAATTCTTGACGGAAATGAAAGAGAATCTGAAAACAGGGTTCCGGGATGAATGCTTTGCATTTTTGAAGGAAGATCCGCGGTATATAAAATTATTTGCGAAAGAATAAAAAGTCTGTATTTTAACGCACGCTCCTGGTTACAGTTCACGGCCGGTTGGGCCGTGAACTGTAACACCGCTCCTGAACGCATCTGCTCTTCCGAGAAAATTAAGATGTATTTTTTCCAAGACTATGTTATACTTGTCCCATATCCGCCTGATACGGCATTGTGTTGATCACGCAATGCCGTATCAGGCGGATCAGAAATGGTTTTTAATATCTGCGTCATATTTAAGGGGATAGATATAGCATGAAGAAAGATAAGCCAGATGAAATGACATTGGCAAAGGATAAAGTGAAACTGGAAAAAACGAAGAAGGAGCGGACCAGGAAAGGGACGTTGAAGAAAGATTCGCCGAAGCAGGGCAGAACACCAAAAAATGCATTGAATACAGAGAAACCAAAGAAAGTGAAAGCCTCGAAGAACGCATTCGGCACAGAAAGACCCAAAAAGGACAGAACATCAAAGGAACCTCAGGACAAAGGCAGGGTGAACGAGGGCCGGCCTGCAAAGGATGCAGCGAACAGTGATGACGCGAGAAAAGTCCGTGTGCGGGAAACATTGTCCTATATTGACCAGCCGAAGAAAAAACGTCTGAAAAGAGAGAGTTTTCTTGACAATCCCAGGGGAGGCCGATGGAAAAAGGCAGGTATTCTGACCACAGTGTTCGTTCTGGCGATCCTCATAAGCAGCCTGGTCTTAAATCAGGGGACCAGCGACATCACGGTGGGCTTAAGCGACCCGGATTTGCCCAGAGTCGCATTTGAGGTTAGAAACCAACGGGTCAATGCGCTGGAAGGCTATGTGGACGAGATGGATATTACCGCCATGCGGGATACTATCACGCCGATCTCGGACAATGGGCTTCTGAATATGTACCTGGAAACCGGAGGGCAGGAAATCGCAGGAATCCGCTACGAAGTGTATTCTCTCAACGGAGAGGAAGTCTACCTCCAGAATGCGGTCAAAGAGCTGTCTGAGGATCAGGTCACGCTGGAGCTTGGGAATGCCCTGCCGGAGGGAGTCCAGGAAGGGGTACTGCGGGTTGCTTTGCGGGTCGGCACGGACGAGGAGAAGGAGATTTTTTATTATACACGGATTGAGTGGCAGGACGAATTGTCTGTGAAGGAATGTATGGATTTTGCAAAGGATTTCCATGAAACAACATTTACTAGGGACAAGAACGACGAGATCGCCTGGTATCTGGAACCGGATGAGACCGCGGACAATACCACCCTGCAGACGGTCAATATCCATTCCAACCTGTTCCACGTCTGCTGGGGCGACCTGGCGCCGGAGGTGTCCACGGAGGTGGAGTGGAGCATCAAGGAAAGCAACACGGTCTATACGTCTCTGCTGGCAAAGTACCAGGTTACCGCCGTGGGAGACCGGGAAGAGACGGAAACTTACAATGTCAGGGAATTTTTCCGGGTCAGGTGCAGCGGCGGAGAAATGTACCTTCTGGATTATAACCGGACCATGAACGAAGTGTTCAACGGGGATCTGAAGATCGTGGACAAGGACGGGATCGTGCTGGGACTCTCCGAGTCGGAAGTGGCCTATGAGGCAAATGCAAAGGGGACGGTGGTTTCTTTTGTCCAGGACCGGGATCTGTGGACCTATAACCGGAAGAAAAACGAGCTCTCCCTGGTGTTCAGCTTTGCGAATATGGAAGGCTATGATGTGAGAAGCCGGAACGATGAGCACCAGATCCGTATCATCAGCGTGGACAACAGCGGCAATACCACATTTGCTGTCTACGGTTACATGAACCGTGGGGAGCATGAGGGCCAGGTCGGTGTAGACGTATACTACTTTGACATCGCTAAAAATGCGGTTCAGGAGAAGGCGTTTATCCCCAGTACAAAGGCATTTGCCATCGCGGAGGATGAGCTGGGAAAGATGGTGTATTTCAATCAGGAGCAGCAGCTGCTCTATGTGCTTGCAGGGGGCGTACTGTATCAGGTTGACCTGGAGAAGAATGATCAGGAGATCCTGGCGGAAAATCTGGAGGAAGGCCAGTACGTGGTTTCAGATGACGGGCATCTGATGGCATTTCAGCCGGAAGGTGAGCTGAATACGGCTCAGGAGGTCTGTGTACTGAATCTGGCAAATGGAGAATCCTACACCGTGAACGCTTCCCGGGAGGAAGAAGGCACAGAGGACACAGGCTGGCATTTTGCAGGTTTCGGCAGAAAAGATGATAAAGATGAGACACCGGCCGAGGCAGTGCGCCCGCTAGGATTTGTGTACAATGATTTTGTCTGCGGATATCTGCGCACGGAGGATCAGGGAACCACCGTTGCAGGCGATGTTATTTTTCCTATGTACGAACTGGAGATCAGGGATACCTCCAACAAAGTAAAAAAGAATTATAAACAGGATGGGATATTTATTTCCGATGTTCTGATAGAAAAAGGGTTTATGACGGTGAACCGCCTGTCAAAAAACGAGGGTGTTTACACGGGAATTGCACAGGACTATGTCACTAACAATGAAGAGCGGAAGGAATCCAAAGTGACGGCGGAGACATTTTCTACGGTTCTGAAGGAAAAACAGATGCGCCTTACATTTGCCGATGAGATCGAGGAATTTTCACCCAAGATCCTGCGGCCTAAAAAGGTGATGGAAACCCAGCCGATCACGATTTCCTTTGACGATAAGGTGAAGACGGATAAGTTCTATGTGTACGGCGTCGGAAAGCTGGCGGCGGTCTATGACAAGGCGGCCTATGCGATCCAGAAGGCGGAGCAGATTTCCGGCGTGGTGATCTCCTCGGAGCAGTCCTACATCTGGGAAAAAGGAAACCGGGATCTGGTGTACTATACGGAAGCAGCGGCATTTCAGAAGGCGGAAGGACAGTCCTCGACAGAGGCATGTATGCAGTATCTGGAAGAATATGCCGCACAGTACATGCCGGGAGCGAAACGGATCGATCTGACCGGATGCACGCTGAACCAGGTGCTTTACATCATCAGCAAAGGAATGCCGGTGATCATGATGACAGATCCCGGGCATGCGGTCCTGCTGACCGGATATGACTACGATACGGTGACATATATGGACCCGGACAACGGGCAGGAGCTGACGGTGAGCATGGAACAAATGGACGCGGTTGCAGCCGGCGGAGGGAATACATTTATTGGATTCGTGAAGTGAGTGCGGCTGTATGGAACGGCAGACGCATCAGGAACTGACGTCTCCTGACAGCCATGGAACCCGGATTTGCGGGCGGCAGTTCCGGGGCCGGGCATATTTTGATGAAAAATAAAAAGAACGGGACAGGTGATGAGCAAACCTGTCCCGTTTTGTATACGATGGTCTATAAAAAGATAAATATTCGGCTTAAGATACGGGTTTGAAGATTAAATTCTTATATCTGTACAGGGCCATGTACAGGATCATCCCAAGTACCCCGCAGGAAATGACTTCCCCGATCCCAACGGTCAGCATCATGAATGGGATCGGCAGGGGGACCTGATATCCGAATCTCAGGATAAAAGGCACGATCAGGGTATTGGCCAGGATCGGCGGAATCGGCGCCAGGAATCGGCTCTGGCGGCGCAGAAGATAAGTAAATGCGGCGCCGATCAATGTGGCAAGGCTTCCGAAAATGATGTCCGGTACGATGCATCCGCCCAAAATATTGCTGAGCAGGCATCCTACGAACAGCCCGGGAATGGCCGCCGGGGTAAATGCCGGAAGGATGGTCAGCGCCTCCGAAAGCCGTACCTGTACTTCTCCATAGGCAAACGGTGCAAAGACAAGGGTCAGCACCACATAGATGGCAGCGATTGCGGCTGCCTGTGCAATGAACTGCACACTGAGGGTTTTGGTTTCTTTCATAGTTTTCTTCTCCTTTAGTTTTGTTTTACGTGTGGAAGGTCTCGAACACACGCGCCTTAGCGGGCAGCAAAGATATCCGGCGGATGTCTTTGCTGTCTTCCCGTAACGCCGGGAATCGGCAGCAAGCCCAATAAGACCTTGGTTTTTGCGGGCTTTGCAACGAATGAAAGTATAGCATGGTTTTAATGGAAAATCAAGGTTTGCCCGAATTTTGCCCAAATTGGCATTTGGAGATAATGGTTACGATCAGGATGTTGAAAATGGGAAAGCTGACAATTGAGAAAATTGCAGAATGTTCTGGCTTCTTTATTGGAGCACCCAAAGGGTGTGAACAGTAACAGAAAGCAAGGTGGTTATATCAATGCTGTACTAGCATGAACGCAAAAAAATATAGGTATAGAAAAAACTGCCGCTCAGCTATATATTTTTAGCTAGTACGGCAGTTTTTTTACGGCATTTTACAATCTGTAAGAAGATTATTTGATGATATGGAAACTTCTTGACTGAATTTCGTAGAAAGTTAAATTCTACGAAAATTTATTCTGTCAAGGTATGAATATAGCGATTGGCGGGATATTCATTTTGAAGGAAGAAAAAGATGCCGCTGGAGAAGATATATAAAACGATATTCCAGTATAACAAAAAACAGATTCCTACCAGAGATATGGAAAAACTTAAGGAAATTGCGGAAGACTGTCAAAAGGTACGCAACTATGTATATGAGCGTTACGGGGGAATCGGCGGACTTACAAAGATTTATCCAGGTTATACTGTGCAGAATGAGATGACGAAAAGTGGGCTGAGAGAACGTCTGGGACTTCCGTCAGTGTATTTCCATCTCGCAATTTTCGATGCATTGGGGGATATCAAGAGCCAATGGACCCGCACAAAGAAAAACATTGAAAAAAATATTCGTGCCAACGAATTATTTACCCCGGAAGATAAACATTATCTACGTTTTGTGATGAAGCAGAGCCGCTGTTTTGAAGCAATTCTGAATAACAGAAAGGTTGTTTTACAGGGGGGATGGACAGAGGCTTATCATTCTGCCTGTACAGGCGTGGATATGCATCGGTTGAACCAGTATCTGCGTAGACAGGTGAGGAGACATCTGGTCAAGCCGTATACAAAAATTGCTGAGGGCTTCACGGTGTCGCCGAAAGGATACCGCTATGCAGATCATGGGATATATCTCTCTATGAAGGAAAGCCGAAAGCGGCTTTTTATTATGCTGACGGACAATAACTGCTATAACAGGCAGATATATATACGGCTTTTTCCGGAAGAGGGAAATATTTCCATAAACGTGCCTGTAGAGGTAAGGCAAAAGCATCCTGTGGGATATGAGGGTGAAATTGGCCTGGCACTTGGAATGCACTGTATGTTTGTGACAGACCGGGGGAATGTTTATGGAGAACAGTATATGAGATACCAGTCGGCTCTTACGGATTATGTGAGAGAGAAACTTTCAGGTCATCGCAGAAATGCCAGGTACAATCCAGGCATGAAAAAGTATAATGCCGGAAGGATGAGGCTGGAAGCTGCATTGCATAATTATGTAAATGCACAGATCAATCGGATGCTAGATGCTGAGAAACCGAGGATTGTGTATTTTCCCAAGCTGCCTGCAGTATCAAAAGCTGGAGTAAATAAAAAGGTGAATGCATCTGTAGGCATGTGGCAGAGAGGGTTTATAAAAAGCAGACTTGTTCAGAAATGTTGGGAGCGGTCTATTAAGCTGGTGGAGGTGTTTGCCGGTGGAATCAGTACAGAATGCTGCGAATGCGGTGCTGCTGGAACGAAAGACGAGAATATTTTCTGCTGTGAGACATGCGGAGCCAGGAAACCGGAAAGGCAGAATACGGCAGCTAATGTATTGAAAAGAGGAAGACTTGGTTCATAATGAAATTTTCTATGGATGAATGTGACGTATGGAGCATTTGACCAAAACTGTGAGCAGGAGTAGGACTGTGGAAGATTTGTTTTGATATAAAAACAAAGACGGCATTAGAAGCTGTTTCTTTAGGGAGACAGGTATTAGGTATGCCAGGACCTGTGGGAACTTTCAGGCAGCAATGCGTGGAAGAAGTACCGGGAGCGAAGCAGGCAGGCCGGATGTGCGTTTCAATGCGTGCGGAAAGCATGTCGGCATCACCTGAAAAGGTGACAAAATATGCCTTATTTATTAATGAGCGCAGAAAAGGAAGAAAAAAGCATGAGAAAAGCGCAAAAGCAGCAGGCAGATGACTTCATGAAATTGCTGGGACAGGCCCATGAAGAAATTAAAAGATCAATTGAAAAGAAAAATATCCAGACAGCACTGAACCTGTTGGCGGACTGTCAGGAAGGCGCGATTTCTCTGGGGAATTTGATCGAAAAAACAGAAGGGAAGGATACAGCAGTAATTCCTTTACTGGAAGAATATTGTGAGCTGCTTTACCAAATTCACGAGGAACTGTCCGGTCGGGAATATGCATTGAAGAATTTGCCGCAGGCGGAAACTTTTCAGGAAGGTGATGGACAGTCTGTTTTAATTCCAAAGGGGCAGGCCGACAAGGGAGGCAAACAGCTCCGTCGATTGTTCGTATCTATCACGAATAGTATTCATCAAATCAAGGTGCGCCGCGAGGTGGTTTTTCTTCCCTATAAAGCATCTATGTGGGACAGTTTAGAAAGCGTCTGGAAGGCGGCGGATGAGGACCCGGATTGTGATGCCTATGTAATACCGATTCCATATTTTGACAGGAATCCAGATGGTACTTTTCGGGAGATGCATTATGAAGGCGGGCTTTATCCAAAATATGTACCAGTGACCAGATATGAGGACTATGATTTTGAAACCAGACGACCGGATATCATATTTATACATAATCCTTATGATAATACAAATTTTGTGACCAGTGTTCACCCCTTTTTTTATTCTACCAATCTGAAAAAGTATACAGAACAATTGGTGTATATTCCATATTTCATTTTAGAAGAAATCGAACCGGAGGACCAGAAGGCAGTAGATAAAATGAAACACTTCTGTACGGTTCCAGGTGTAATCGCTGCAGATCGTGTGATTGTTCAGTCGGAAAAAATGCGGCAGGTATATATTAATGTATTAACAGAATTTCTGGCAGATCGAGGTATGAGGAGAAAATACTGGGAGAAGAAAATACTGGGACTTGGCTCACCAAAAATCGCTAAGGTGTTAGCCACACGACGGGAGGATCTGGAGATTCCGAAGGAGTGGAAAAAAATTATTCAAAAACCAGACGGGAGCTGGAAAAAAATTATTTTCTATAATACAAGCGTGGGGGCATTGCTGGAACATGGACAGAAAATGCTGGAAAAGATGCGCTGTACATTCCGGATTTTAAAGAAAGATAGGGAGAAAGTTGCACTTCTTTGGAGACCTCATCCGTTGCTCCAGGCTACGGTGGAATCCATGAGACCGCAGATACGGGAAGAATATCGGGAGATTGTAGAGCAGTATCAGGAAGAAGGATGGGGGATTTATGACGATTCGGCAGATATGAACCGTGCCGTAGCGCTGAGTGATGCTTATTATGGGGACTGGAGCAGTATTGTTCATCTATATCAGAAAACAGGAAAACCTGTGATGATACAGGACGTGGGGGTATTACGGTGAATATATGATAAAAGGATTATGTTGGATGAAGACGTGAAGGGAGACGTAAGAATTTAAATATGGATAAAGAGATATTTGTTACCAGGTCGTCAATGCCGGATTATGTAGAATATATTGAAGCTATAAAGCCTTTGTGGGAAACGCATTGGCTGACAAATATGGGAGAATATCATAAGCAATTGGAAAGTCAATTAAAAGAATACTTGAAAGTTCCTGATATATCGTTAACAGTGAATGGACATATGGCTTTGGAACTTGCAATTCAGGCATTTGGCTTCCCAAGGGATGCTGAAGTGATAACAACTCCGTTCACATTTATTTCAACGACCCATGCAATTGTCAGAAATGGTTTAACACCTGTGTTTTGCGATGTTAAGCTGTATGATGGAACAATTGATGAAACAAAAATAGAAAATTTAATTACAGAGAAAACAGCCGCGATCATTCCGGTGCACGTGTATGGCCATGTATGCAACATAGAAGAAATACAGAAAATAGCTGAAAAATATAACATTAAAGTTATATATGATGCGGCACATGCATTTGGAGTAGAGTATGGGGGCAAAGGAATCGGAGCATATGGGGATGCTTCTGTATTTAGTTTTCATGCAACGAAGGTATTTAACACGGTTGAAGGTGGGGCCGTCACCTTTAGTGACCATAAGATATATGAAAAACTCTATAACCTGAAAAACTTCGGGATACGTGGCGAAGAGCTGGTTACCGAGGTTGGCGCAAACGCGAAAATGAATGAATTTTGCGCGGTCATGGGGTTATGCAATTTAAAACATATCCATAATTCAATGCAGAGGAGAAAACATGCTGCTGAACATTATATCAGGCGGTTCAGTGAAATGGAAGGGATTATGACTTTTAGGGGAAATGACAAAGCGACAAGAAATTATGCATACTTCCCAATATTAATTACTGATATATATAAAAGCAGCAGAGATGAAATATACAAAAAACTAAAAGAGCATGGTGTTCATGCAAGGAAATATTTCTTTCCTGTGACATCGGATCAAGCATGTTTTAAAAATAAATACAGATATATCGAAATCCCCTGTGCAAGATCGTTAGCAGAGCAAGTTCTTACTTTGCCGTTATACGAGGAGTTATCGGATGAAGATGTTGATAAAATCGTGGACTTGTTTTAAAGGAGGGATTTTGTGAAAAAATTAATGTTACTGGGAGGATCACAATATTTGCTTCCAGTGATTAAAGCAGCGCATGATTTAGGAATATATGTAATTACCTGTGACTATTTACCGAACAATATTGCTCATAAATATTCGGATGGATATTGCAATGTCAGTGTGGTAAATCAGGAAAAAGTGCTGGAAAAAGCAATAGAATTGAAAATTGACGGAATCATGTCGTTTGCGTGTGATCCGGGAGTGACCACAGCTGCGTATGTGGCAGAACGTATGGGGCTTGCCTTCCAATGCTCTTATGAGTCTGCGGTTATTTTACAGGATAAGGGAAAGTTTAGAAAATTCCTTGATGATCATGGATTTAATTGTCCTCATGCAAAAAGATATACGGATAAAAAGAAGCCATTTGATGACATTGATTTCTTCGATTGGCCTGTGATCGTAAAGCCGGTTGACTCTGCGGGGAGTAAAGGCGTGACAAAGGCTGAATCTGCTGCGGATTTGAGCGCAGCAATAGATTTAGCGATTTCAAAATCTCTGGGCGGGGCTTTCATTATTGAAGATTTTCTTACCTTTGAAGGGTTTCACTCAAGCACGGATCCATTCGTAATAGATGGAGAGATAAAGTTTAATACTTATTCTGATCAGTTGTTCGACGCAGGCGCTGAGAATCCATATACACCGTCTATGATTATCTGGCCGACGACAATGCAAAAAGATTATCAGGATATATTGAGCTCTGAGATTCAAAGGCTCATGGACCTGCTGCATATACGAACGGGGATATTTAACATAGAATCATGTGTCGGCAGGAATGGAAAGCCATATATTATGGAGGTTTCACCAAGGGGAGGAGGATGCAGGATAGCAGAACTTCAGGAGATGGCATATGGCATAACATTAATTGAAAATGAAGTGCGAAAAGCAGTGAATTTGCCATTGAAGGAGATTATGAAAAAAAATATTGACGGTCATTGGTGTGAGATGGTCATACATGCGCATAGCGGCCAGCATGGAAGATTTAAAAACATTGAATTGGATAAACAAATTCAAGACAAATATGTCAGATTACTTGGTATATCTGCTAAAGGTGGAGATATAGTAAAACCATTTACCGGCGCGGATATGTCACTTGGTGATATTTTTCTGAAATTCGATAGCCGCTGTGAGTTAGATGATGTGATGTCTAAATCAGGTGAATGGCTCTCTGTCGAACTTGAAAGCTGATAGGAATAAAAAGGAAAGGCGGTTTGATCCATGGAATACGGTGGTTACATAGAACTTGAAAGATTCGGAGGGGATATTCTTCACTCGTATGGGATTGCTCTGAACTGCGGAAGAAGCTGCCTTGGATATATATTCGAAGCGAAAGAGGTCAAGAAGATATATCTGCCATATTTCCTGTGTGAAACGGTTAAGCATACGGCAGAAAAATATAATGTAGAAACAGACTTTTATCATATTGACAGGGATTTTAAACCAATAATTGATTTTGAAATATATGATGATGAATTTCTGTATTTAGTTAATTATTATGGACAGCTTACGGAAGAATATCTTAGACAGAGTAAAAAAAAATACAGGAATCTTATATTGGATAACGCACAGGATTATTTTTCTGCTCCGATAACGGGAGTTCATACGATATATATATGCAGGAAGTTTTTTGGAGTAGCGGATGGAGCCTTCCTGTATACATCCATTCACAATACCAATGAATATGAACGAGATATTGTTAACAGCAGGATGCAATTTCTACTGGGCCGCTTTGAAGAAAATGCTTCAAAATTTTATGAAGGATATAAATATAATGATGAATATCTTATAGGCAGACCGGTCAGGCGAATGTCGCTTATCACCGAGAATATCCTTAGGGCATTGGACTATGAGGCTATCAAAATAAGACGTAATGAAAACTGGAAATATGTATCAGACAGATTATCTAAATATAATGGTCTGACACCCTTAAAATCAGAAGGTCCATTTGCGTATCCGTTACTCATTCCAGACGGAATGAAAATCAAAAAAAGGCTTTCCGAAAAGTTTGTATATTTGCCGACACTCTGGCCGAATGTTATGGAAGAGTGTGCAGAAGGAACAGTTGAAAACGAATATGCGTCAAATATTCTGCCAATACCGATAGATCAAAGATATTCGCTGCAAAATATGGAAATGATGTGTGAAATCATAGAGAATGAAATTTGTTGAAGACTTGTTGCTAAGCTAAAAATATTATTTATCAAAACAGGATTGGATTGAAAATGAACAGGAAAGAGAAGTATCCGCAGATAGTTGCAATTTCGAATGTTGATGGAACTTTATATTTTAAAGGTTATAATTCTCCAGGCACATTTATGCTTAAAAAAGGTTCAGAGTCTCTTTGCGTGATCCAGGAAATGAACAAGCCATATATCTGGCATCAATACATGTACTCGGATTGCGCACGATATAAAAATATGCTGGTCTTTGTTCCTTATGTCGATGCTGAATTTATCACAATTTTAGACACTCAAAGTTTCAAATTTTCATATGTAAAGAATACTGGAGGATATAGATATAAAAAAGCCATTGCTTATAATGACCAGATATATATGTTCGGCGAGCATTTGGATGGCGGCAGGAGGATGCTGCTGGACATGGAATCAATGAATGTAACAAGTATAACATGGAAGGGGAAAAAGGTAGAACCGGCCATCACTTTTGACAATGGATGCAAAATCAATCACAAAGTATATTGGCCTAATTTTGGAGATGGTACAATATGTGTTTTTGATTTTGAAAATAGGACTACGGATAAAATTAAAATAAAAAATACAGATGTCCCTATATTAACTGTCACTTTTGATGGAGAATATTTTTGGCTGTCAGGAATTGGAGACGAGGTGTTGATATGGGATGAAAAGGAAAATGAAATCGTTGAGGTGATTCAATTAGAAAAAATGGCGAGAGAGTATCCGTGGGATATGAGATTCTCGTCTTCTAGGATATTGGGGGAGAACGTTTACTTTTCACCTGTATATTACAAGAAAATGATCAGAATAAACCGGAAATCTAAGCAGATAGAAGAACTATTTGAAGTTGAAAATGATGAAGTCTGTTGGAATATATGTGAAATAGGACATAACAGAATTTTTGTTGATGTTACAAATTATAAAAACAACACATCAAGAAATTATATAATCTCAGATGACGGAACAATAAAAGACAATAATACGGAATTTTCAATTCAAGACTGCTATTTTCAGGAAAATATATTTGAAAGTCCGGATAATAGACTTGAAATGTTAATAAATTACTTGACTTGAATACAAATTAGACTGGTAGGAGGATATTTATAATGGTGAAAGAATATAAGTACATTAATACTGAAAGTAACTTATATGATTTAGATGACAAGCCCTTGGTTATTTGGGGAAGATCTGTTTCAGCGCTGAAGTTATATTTACAGCTTAAATTTGAAAAGGTCAACGTTATTGGATTTACAGATTCTTTTGTGACAGAAGCTAATGATACCTTTTGCGGCCTAAAAGTTTTTACTTATGAAGAACTGGAGCTGGCAGGTGAAATTAATATTTATATTGCAACTCAGGTATTTGAGTATCGTCAGCAGATAATGGAAAAACTGCAATATTTGGAAAATGCCACAGTATTTATGCGTGGTGTGGTATGGGGATGCGGAAAATATGATACGAATTTATTATTAAAAAAATACGAGAAGATGAAGAGGAAATTGATTTTGTTAAAAAAAATCTGTGTGATGATAAATCCATCAAAACATTTGAGAACTTATTGCAATACAGATTAAGCAATAAGGACGATTTGATTATGGAAATATATGAAAGTGAGCATCAACAATATTTCCCGGGAAAGGAGATATTGACAACATTACCAGGAGAAGTATTTATAGATGCAGGTGCATATAACGGGGAAACAAGTGAGGAATTTTCAAAATGGTGTAGGGATTATTCTAAAATATACTTAATGGAGCCCGATGGCTTGATGTTTCAGGTTGCGAAAGAATATATAAAATTGAAAAAAATCGACCATGTGAACTGCATTAATAAAGGGGCTTATTCACATGCGACAGAGATAGGTTTTATGAACATTGCAGAATCAGGAAGCTCAAACATCAGTGAAGACGGAAAAGAAAAAATCCAGACAATATCGATTGATGAAATGCTGGCCGGAGAAAAAGCAACTTATATAAAAATGGATATTGAGGGGGCAGAGATGGCAGCCTTGGAAGGAGCTGAAAAAACAATCGTAAAGTATAAACCTAAATTGGCCATATCAATATATCATAATGAAGATGATTTATGGAAGATACCGTTTTATATCAAAAACAAATACCCGTGGTATAGGATATTTATACGACATTATACATCTTTTACTACAGAGACTGTCTTATATGCAATAGTGTAGCCATGAAGATAGTATATCCAATAGTATGAGCATGAAAGGTGTTTGAAATTTGGGGATATCTTTAATCGGTTTGATATTATCGAATCTAGAAATCAACATTTGTAGGGGAGAAAAATGTATGGAATTAAAGAATATGCATAAAATTTCCAAATTGATATCAGAAATTGAAAATAGATTAGCAGATGAACTTTCCAGGGATTTGTTTTATGCCAGACTGAAAAACCTGATTTATAGAAATGAAAATAAATTGATCGAGGATATTTTAGATATCAGTGAAAAATACAACTGGCAGTGGGAGATACAACAGTTGGATGAGATGCATGAGTTAGATACTGATAACGCTGGAATAATACTATTTGGATGTGGTGCAAAGGGGAAGCAGGCCTGTCGCCTGATTAAGATGTCCAGGTATAAAGATGTCCCTTTGTTATTTTGCGATAATAAAGCAGGAAATTGGGGCAGTGAAATAATGGGGTGCAAGGTTATTTCACCTCATCAGCTTGAATCTCAATACAAAGACTGGATTTGTATAGTTGGAAGCAGCAGATACCGTCAGGATATATTAGAGCAGTTATTAGATGAAGGTTTTCCAAAAAATCACATATTATATCCTGGATGCATAGGAGTATTGCATGGTACTGTTGGTTGGCAATATTTCGATTATCTATGCGCACAAAAAAATGAAATTTTTGTTGATGGCGGGGTTTATGACGGTACTTCGTCGGGAGACTTTGTAAAGTGGACAAATGGTAAATATGAGGCTATATACGGATTTGAGGCAAATCCATACTGCATAGAAAAATGTAGAAGATTTTATGCAGATCACAAAATACATAATGTGGAATTTATAGGCAAAGGTTTATGGGATAAGAAAGCAAAATTAGGATTTGCCGGTGACTTTTCTCAAGCATCCAGACTTTCGGATGAGGGCAATGAGGTTGTTGACCTGGATTCTATTGATAACGTGTTGAAAGGGAGAAAAGTTACTTTTATTAAGATGGATATAGAAGGTGCTGAGTATCGGGCGCTGTTGGGAGCAAAAGAGACAATAAAGAAATACAGACCGAGAATGGCGCTTAGTGTTTATCACAAGCCTCAGGACATTATTGAAATCCCGGCATTATTACTTGAATATTCTGAGGATTATAAATTCGCATTGAGACAATATACATCAGTTGCCGACGAAACTATATTATATGTATTTTGATAGAATGCATTTGATTTGGATTAGAAAATCAGCGAGGATGCGAAAGTTTCAAAAAAGAAGATTTCAGGACATTGAAATGAGGAAGTATTATGAATGATCATGAGGTTATGGTTTCCGTATTCTGCATGACATATAACCAGGAAAATTTTATCAGGGACACATTGGAAGGTTTCCTGATGCAAAAGACGGATTTTGTGTATGAAATATTGATCCATGAAGATGCATCTACGGACAATACTGTGGAAATTTTGAGAGATTATGAACAGCACCATCCTGACATTATAAAAGTGGTTTATGAGAAAGAGAATAAATATGGTAAGGGAATTGACTACTATTATGATATTTTAGCGCCTATCTCAAAAGGGAAATACATAGCGCTCTGTGAGGGCGATGACGCATGGATTGATGAGGACAAATTGCAGCTTCAGGTTGATTATATGGAAAAACATCCAGAATGCTCCCTTATCGGACACAAGGCCTTTTTACAGTATCCGCCTAATTGGACAGGAGAAAGAGATGCCAGGTCCATGGGATATAGGTATGAAGGTAATGTCCCATATGAATCCATGTTCACGAAGTGGGAAATTCCAACCAGTTCATTTCTATTTAGGAAAGACTTGTATTTGGAAATGCCTCAGTTCTTTAGAAATGCTCCAACCGGGGATGAACCGTTAGAATTTTATCTTGCAGAAAGAGGAAATGTATACTTTTTGAATCGTGTGATGTCAGTTTACAATAAAATGACAGCGGATTCGTGGTCGGTTAGATTTTTGAAAAACGATTTTAAGAAAATGGCAGCGTATTATGGTGGGTATATAGATTTATTCCGAGAAATCGACAGGCATACCCATTATGTGAAACATGATTTTTTCAATGATTGTATCAAAGAAAGAATACGGAGAGCATCTATCTACATTCTTTCCAATTCAAAAACTTATTATGAGGCTGGAGAACTTCTGCAGCAGCTGGCGGATGCATGCTGTGATGAATGGAAAGATTATATATTGAGTCAGAAAAGAGAACGGTTTTATTTCTGGGATACAGAGGGGATGTATTGGGAGTGTGCAAAAGGTAAATCCGTATACATCTATGGGGCAGGAAGACTTTCGGCCAAATTTTTGATTGAAATAGTCCCTGGTGATATAAAAATAAATGGCGTGATTGTTTCAGATGGTCAACAGAGAGAAAACTCTTTTAGAGGTTTAAGTGTTATGTCTTTATCTGAATTTATGAATGTCCATGATGCGGACAGTCTTATTGTAATTGCTGTAAAAGATGACTTTGTTTCTGAAATAAAAGAAAAACTTAATTCATTCAATTTTCATAATTATGTGTGGGTGTATGAAAGTGTGTACGAACCTGTATTTCAGTCTTAGTTAAAAATGAATGCGGTTTGCGGAAGGAGCATTTATGAAAAAAATGTTAATGCTGAGTGCCAGCATATTTGAAATACCGTTGATACGGGCGGCACAGGCGCAGGGCTATTATGTGATAACCACCGGAAACAATGCAAATGCTCCGGGACATAAGACATCGGATGAATATGCAGCGTTTGATTATTCGGACTATGAAGGAATGGTAAAACTTGCAAAAAAATTAAAAATCGATGCGATTAGTCAGGGCTGTTCAGATAATTGCGCACTTGTTGCCTCCTATATGGGTGAAATGCTGGGGCTGAAAGGACACGATACCTATGAAAATGCACAAATCATTCACCGAAAAGATAAGTTTAAACAGTTCGCCATAGAAGCTGGAATAAAATCACCTGTCGCACATTATTATGCGGGCGTAGATGAAGCACTGGCGGAGGAGATGAAAGAAGATATCCCGCTCATAGTAAAGCCGTCAGACCAGGCGGGAGGAAAAGGTGTTTCCACTGTCTATGACTCAGATGCTTATCAGAAAGCGGTTCTGAAAGCATTTAAAATGTCAAGAGACGGCAGGATCGTTGTAGAGCCGTTTATAGAAGGTACATTACATAGTTTAAGTACATTTATCATTGATCAGCGTGTGGCGGCATATACCACGTTGAATGACTATTCCTATGCAAACAGATATCTGACCAATACCGGTGTTTCACCGGCTGACAATTGGGAGAGGGCAATAAAAGTTCTGATTCCGGAAACAGAAAAAGTGGCACAGAAACTGAGGCTTGTTGACGGTTTGCTGCATATGCAGTACATAGAACGTCAAGGAGAATTCTGGATCATAGAGATGATGCGCAGGATGCCGGGAAACAACTGTACGACGGCTGCATCGAGAGCATCCGGTATTGACTGGAGAGACTGGATCATACGTGCGGAAGCCGGAGAGGACTGCCGCGGGATTCCAACTTCAAAAACGCCGGATAAAATATACGGGTACCATGCGATCATGAGCAATCGTAACGGAATCTATCAGGGCTATGACGTATCGGATGATTTTAAGAAGAGGATCATTGATATCACGGAGTATGAAGCATCTGGAACCGTCGTCGATGACTACATGTATCAAAAGTTTGGATTAGTACAGTTTTATTTTAACAATAATGAAGAAAAAGAAAAATATATTAGAAAAATGAATGATTTAATAAGATGCATAGTCAATTGAAAGGAGTGTGGAATCATGAATGCAAAAGGAGAAATATGTCTCGGAGTGGCAGGGGCCGGAAGAGCTGCTGAGTTACATATGAATGCATTGAAACGTTTCGGCGGTGTGCCTGTTTGTTATAAGCACATTACGGCACGCCGCTTTGAGCAGATGAACGAAATGAAGGAACGATATGGTTTTATAAATGCATCCCTTAACTTTGATGATTTGCTGGAAGATCCTGAGATTGACGTGATTGATATATGTACGCCTCCCTATATCCACGAGGAAATGATAGAGAGGGCAATGCGGGCAGGGAAGCATGTAATCTGTGAAAAACCGCTTAGTGGTTACTTTGGAGTAAAAGGAGATGTGGACCCCATAGGAAAAACGGTATCAAAGACACAGATGTATGATGCTGTAATAGAAAAACTTAATTACCTTCGGGATATAGTGAATCACGCAGAAGGCAGTTTTATGTATGCCGAGAATTTTGTTTACGCTCCCGCAGTTTTAAAGGCAGCGGAAATAATAAGAAAGAAAAAGAGCCGGGTATTATTTGCAAAAGGTGAGGAAAGCCTGAAAGGTTCCAGCTCACCTGTAGCCGGAGAATGGAGCAAAACAGGAGGCGGAACATTTATCCGTACAGGAGCACATCCTCTTACAGCGATCCTATGGTTGAAATCTGTTGAAGCTGAGGCGAGAAATACAGAGATAAGGGTTACGAGCGTTTATGCAGATATGGAGACGATTACAGCGCAACTGTCGGAATACGAGCATCGCCATATTGCGGCAAGGCCGAATGACGTTGAAGATTTTGGTACGATAATATTAACCTTTTCAGACAGATCAAAAGCAGTAGTCATGGCCACTGATACACTGCTGGGCGGCAGTAAAAATTATATTGAGCTATATTGCAACGACGCAGCTATTAACTGCAGGCTTACAATGTCAAATCTGATGGAAACATATTTTCTGGATGAAGACAACCTCGACGATGTGTATCTGTCAGAGATGCTGCCCCAGAAGAAAGGATGGAATTATCCGTTTTTGGAGGATGAGATCATTCGTGGCTATACGGACGAAATGAGAGATTTTATAGAGTCGATATATTATCACAGAGTGCCAAAATCCGGATTTGAATTGGCTTATGATACCGTAAAAATCATATATGCCGCTTATAAGTCTGCTGAACTTAAAGCACCGGTAGAATTGTGAAAGGATGCGTATCGAATGAGGTTGATTCAGAGAATCCCGCAAGTAGAAGAATTATGTAGTAAATATTCTATTTCAAAGGAAGAACAGAAGAAGAGAGAAAACCTGCTGTCTGAGATCCGTAAAATACTTGCAGGGAAATCCGAAAAAAAAATAATAATTATAGGACCATGTTCAGCAGATAGGGAAGATGCTGTTGTTGAATATGTATATTTACTGGCAGAGCTTCAAAATCGTGTCAAAGACAGGTTTTTGTTGATTCCGAGAGTATATACCGGAAAACCAAGGACGCGGGGTGACGGCTATAAGGGGATGCTTCATCGTCCAAAACCATCCAGCAGGCATGACGATCTAGTATCGGGAATCATTGCGGTCCGGGAACTTCATCAGCACATAATTAAAGAAACCGGGATGTATGCCGCAGACGAATTGCTGTACCCGGGTTTATGTTCGTATGTGTCAGATTTACTTATCTATATGGCTGTCGGCGCACGGTCGGTTGAGGATCAGGAACATCGGCTCGCGGCAAGTAGTTTGGATATTCCTGTCGGAATGAAAAATCCATCTAGCGGAGATATCTCGGTAATGCTGAATGCTGTTTCTGCGGCCCAGCAGGGCCATAGGATTCTGATCAATGGATGGGAAGCTCAAACTGATGGAAATAAATATGCGCATGCGATATTACGTGGCTATGTCAATATTGCTGGGGAAAGTGTACCCAATTATTATTACGAGAATTTAATAAAACTGCATGATCATTACTGCAGGCAAAATCTTAGAAATCCATCCGTTATCATAGACTGCAACCATTCCAATTCAAACAAGCACTACATGGAACAATGCAGGATAGCGGAGGATGTGTTTGATTCATGCAGACGGAACAAGTCGATCAACCAACTGGTTAAAGGGCTTATGATTGAAAGCTACCTTGAGGATGGCGCGCAGTTGATTGGTGAGGATGTTTACGGTAAATCTATAACGGACCCCTGTCTTGGGTGGAAAAGAACGGAGTCATTAATAGTGGGGTTACAGGATAAAATAGCAGGATACATGTAAATATAAAGTAATATTATAGGGAGCTGTGATTATGAGGTTATGTGAACGTGCTGTCAATTTTGTGCAGGTGATGGATGAGGATGGTGCAGTAAGGTTATGCAGTTGGCTTAGAGACGGCGGTGTCATTGGCTATCTTACAAAAAATACATTAGAGGAAATTTACCATAGCGAAGAGGCCAGGCTGATACAGGAAATGCATGCCTGCGGCGATCATTCGAATTGTAATCCGAATCAGTGTCCCTATGTGGCTAACAATACCGTTGACAAGGCTTCTGTTGATATGGATGAGATTCCAAGATTTCCAGAAGCTTTGTATCTGGCCTATGAGAATATATGTAATTACCGCTGCTTGATGTGTGGTATTCCCGATTGCATGACGAAAGCGGACGCAAAATTACTGGAAGATAAATATACAAAGATTGACAGGGAACTAAAAAAAGCGTTGCCTTATGTAAAACACATAAGTGCAAACGGACTTGGAGAGTTGTTTGTAAGCAAACATACGCTTCAGCTTCTTGCGGAGTGGGAACCTCTGGCCGCGCCGGAGGAAGTGTCTGTAATGCTTGAAACGAACGGCTCGCTGTTTGATGAAGCCCATTTCCGCCAGATAGCAAATCTTGGAAAGTATAAGCTTTCGGTGGCAATTACGGTACTTAGCTTTGAGGATGAAATATATCAAGAATTGTCAGGAACGAGGCAGTCAATAGATAAGCTGATAGAGAATCTGCGATATGTCAGATCACTACGCGAAAAAGGAATTATCAATTATTTAGAATTAGCCACTGTTTATCAGGATAAAAATTATAAGCAGCTTCCTGAATTTTCCAGACGATGTATTGAAGAATTTGGGGCCGACAGTGTTCGTCTTCGTCCATTTGACCCATGGGGAGAAGCAGGCATGAATGAATGGCTTATGGATGTACGAAATGTCTATCATCCGCACCATAAAGATTTTCTTCAAGTAATGAAGAATCCCATATTATCCCATCCAAAAGTTCATGATTGGGGCGGGGGAAAAGAAAGCGGTTTGGGACCGGAACCATATGTGAAAACCAGAACAATGTTTTCGATTATGAATGGAATTTTCTGCGATGATTTCTTTTTAAGCAGGGTAAAAAAATATTGTGACGGAACGAAACTTGTCATTTATGGTATGACAGTTGTAGGAAAGGCACTTGCAAGCCGTCTCAAAAATGACTATGAAGTTGTGTATTGTCTTGACAGAAAGATGGATGGAATGAACTATGCGGGTATCCCTATTTATGGGATTAACCATTTTGAGGATCTCGATAAGGATGTGACAGTGATCATTGCACTGCATTGGAGTGAGGATATGATCAAAACAATGCTTATTAAAGCAGGATACAGCAATAATATTTTGAAAATTATGGATTTGACTGGAGAAGTATAAGTGGAAAAATTATATGAGGTCAGTGTAATATGTAATACATATAATCAGAAATCCTATTTGGAAAAGGCTGTTAAAAACATGCTTGCGCAAAGAACAACCTTTGATTATGAAATTATCATTCATGATGATGTATCAACAGACGGGACGTGTGACATAATCAGGAAATATGTGGAGGCTTACCCTGATAAGGTCAGAGCAATTTACGAGCGGGATAATCAATATTCCAAAGGCGCGGATTTTATAACACCTATAGTTAAGGATATAGCAAAAGGAAAATACATTGCCATGTGTGAAGGCGACGACTTCTGGATTGATGAAAATAAACTTCAGCTGCAGAGAGACACTTTGGAAGATCATCCGGAGTGTGATATGTGCGCATGCTGGGGATGTACAGTTACGGAGGATGGAAAAAGAGAGATAAGCCAGATACGTCCCAGGATAGGAAATGGTGTTTTATCTGCAGAAAGTGTGATTTTAGGCGGAGGGCAGTATCTTGTAACGGCCGGGCTTTTCTTTAGAAAACAGATGTATGAAAATATGTTGGAATTTGAAAAGATTATTTCACTGGATTATGCAATACAGATAAAAGGTTCCCTGCGGGGCGGAATATTCTATATAGATAAAAAGATGGCTGTTTACAGAAGATATGCCGCCGGGTCATGGACGAATGACGTGCTGAAAAACAAAGAGAAATTGGAGGTACAGTGGGAGACAGAAAAGAAACTGCTTGAAACGCTGGATTTAGATACGAATGGAAAATATCACAAAACTATCATAGAGAGAATGAAAGCATATATCCCATTTGAACAACAGATGGAATCCAGACAGGACGACATATTGCGGTTAATGCAGAAGTTTAACCAGCCATGTTATATCTGGGGAATGGGAAGAAGAGGAAAGAGTCTTGAGAATTTTTTCGGCAGGCATCATATAAAAATTGATGGTATATGTGACACCGTTAATACTGATATAGGAAAAATTACCGAATATGGTAATAAAATTTTCCACACAGAAAATGTACTTGAAAACGCGGGAGTGATTCTTGCTTCAACAAGATGGGCATATGAGGATCTTATCAAAGCAGATTTTGCAGGAGATATCATTGATTTTCAGCAATATATGCCCTATGGGTAACAGCTATGTTTGATTATATCATTGTCCAGGCCGGCGGAAAAGGAACACGGCTGGGATATCTAACAAAAAATAAACCCAAGGCACTTGTACCGGTGGAGAATCTGCCGATGATATTTCATCTCTTTCGGAAATACCCGGATAAGAGATTTGTGATCATTGCGGATTATAAGAAAGAGGTTTTTAAGCGGTATATGGAGTGCTTCGCAGACGTGAAATACAGAATAGTGGAAGCATCCGGAACAGGGACAAGTTCAGGCGTGAGAAAGGCAATAGAGTTTATTCCCTGCAATGAGCCCTTTGTGCTGATTTGGTCGGATCTTATTCTGCCGGATGAATTTGAACTTACTGGAGTGGATCTGGATTCAGCAAATATTACAGCATATGATAGAAAAAAAGAGGATCGCGCAGCAGTAACGAGCGATTTTATCGGCATTTCTTCGACGTTCCCCTGTAGATGGAGGTACGAGGACAATACATTTTCGGAGAAACGTTCTGTCGAGCACGGTGTGGCAGGCTTTTTCCTTTTCCATGATAAATCATCCTTGTCAGATATTCCGGAAAGTGGAGAACTGGTCCGGTGGATGCAGGAGAAAGGAATGCGTTTTGCAGAAGTCAGCCTTGCAGGAACAAGGGAATTCGGAATATTAGAAGAATATGAAGAACTTGAGAATCTTAAAACTAGGCCATTTAATAAGATCATGGTGGATGGTAGTGTACTGACAAAAGAACCCGTGGATGCACAGGGAGAATATCTTGCTAAAAGAGAACGCGCTTGGTATGAAAAAGCCAGGGAGAAGCATATAACAGGGATTCCGGATATTTATGAGCTAAATCCTCTGAGGATGGAAGTGATCCATGGAAAGAACATCTATGACACGGGAGTGGATCGTGATGAAAAATATCAGATTTTGAAGGAACTCATAGACATTTTGAAGAAACTGCATGTGTCTGAAACTGTTCCGGCAGACAGCTTTAGTATAAAAGAAGCATATTTTAACAAGACTATGGACCGGCTTTCCAAAATTGAAAATCTTCTTCCGTTTGGTCGGGAAAGATATATCCGAGTAAACGGACGGGTGTGCCGGAATGTATTTTTTTACAGGAATAAATTGGAAAAGGCGTTGGAACAATTGAAATGCAGTGATTTTTGCTTTATCCACGGCGACTGTACTTTTTCAAATCTAATGCTGAGAGAAAATGGAACCCCGGTACTGATAGATCCGAGAGGCTATTTCGGTTTCACGGATCTATATGGAGATGAACGTTACGACTGGGCGAAGCTGTATTACTCCATTGCCGGGAATTATGATAAGTTTAACTTGAAGAAGTTCACTCTGGATATCGGAGAAAATGCAGATGAAGGTGTGAAGCTTTCTATTGAATCAAACGGCTGGGAGGATATGGAAGATGAATTCTTTGAACTGACTGGTGCGGACAGACATGAGATTAAGCTGCTCCATGCTGTTACCTGGCTCAGTCTTACAACATATGCATGGCAGGACTATGATTCAATTTGTGGAGCATTTTATAATGGACTGTATTACTTGGAGGAAGTGCTGTGATTTCTTATTTTGAAAATGAATTAAGGGAGATAGATGCTTCGATACATTCACTTGATGAAGTCATATTCAGACGTTGGGTGGAAGAAGGGACGCAAACGATCAATTCAGGTCATAAAGTTATTGTATCCGGTCTGGGGAAAAACGTGCCAATATGTGAGAAGTTTGTCGGTTCCATGGTAAGCCTTGGTATGGATGCGGCATTTCTTCATACGAATTCGGCAGTACATGGTGATATGGGAATTGTAAAGGATGGTGACATGGTTGTAATCCTTACAAAGAGCGGAGAGACATCAGAATCCATTTATCTTGCAAGATTTTTAAGGAAGAGAAGGGTAAATATGTGGCTGCTAACTTTTGAAGCAGTGAGCACGCTTACAAAAGAGATTCCTAACTGTATTATCCTAAAACTGAAGGATGAGGGCGATATGTGGAATATTATGCCGAACAATTCTACCACGATAAACTTGATCATTCTACAGGGATTGTGTATGCAGATTGCAAAAAAGCGAGGACTTCAGATAGAAGATTTCAGAAGAAACCATCCGGGCGGACATATTGGGAAGGTATTGTCAAATGGCTTATGATATAAAAGAGAAAATTAAAAATGATCTTAATACATATGATCTGATTTTGCTGGTGGACAGCGAGGATCCCTTGTCTGATGGCGGGCTTATGGGAAAGCTGCTAAATTCTCAGGCATATCGAAGATCAAAAAAGAAAGTTCTGGTCCTTCCGGCTGAAAAGCACATGGATTTAGTTTCCCTGTACCATACATATGAATTTTCAGATCGTTTCAGAGTTATCGGAAGAAGCAGTCAATATGGTGGGCTTTTTAACTATGTAGATAATGGACTGCTTACGGAGCAGGAAGTTTTTGAACTGATATTACGGTGATAACGATGGACGGGATATATGAGGAAGAATTGAAAAGAAATCTGAGAAAATGTGTTGAAAACGGGGAACTGAAAGATAGGAAAGTATATCTGTTTGGACATTGCAGCACTACCCTTGCCCTTGCTGACCTGCTGTTTGAAAATGGCATTAAGCCTGTGGCAATCATGGACAACAATGACATAAAACATGGAATCTTGTATAAGGGTATTCCAGTACAGAAACCGGATTTGATTTTAAAGGAAGATTCAGAGAAAGCAGTTGTTCTTATTGTCACAAGGTTCTATGAAGCTATGAATGTTCAGCTTAGAAAACTAGGATTTACAGGGACAGTTCGAAAACTCGTGGATTACAACACATATGCGGAATATTCTCTTTCAGAGGAGGTTTTTTTGAGGAAACAGGAAAGGCTGCACCATGGCGAAGAGATTCTTGCGTCCCTGAGAAATAAATACCCTGAACATTTTCTGGTATTTTGTCCATTCCAAGCATTGGGTGATATTTACGTTTGTATGTCTTATCTGCCGGATTTTTTGAAAAGACGAGGTGTGGATCGATGTACCATTTGTGTTGGCGGAAAGGGATGCAGTGCCGTGGTATCTTTGTTTGGTGATTATCCTGTGGAAATATTTGAGCAGAAGAAGTTGGATGCAGTTGTACAGGCATGTTTGTATGAAAACAGAAAAGATACCTTTATAGCTCATCAGGACAGGCCTTATGTAGTGGATTTGAACAGAGCGCTTTATCTAAAGAAAATACCGTTTGAAAAAATTTATTGCTGCGGCGTATTTAACCTTCCGATAGAAACGGAACCGATTTATCCTGTAAACTGGGAGGAATTTCCTGAAAAAAACAGGGTAAAAAAAGAAAAGTCTGTGATCCTTTCGCCATATGCAAAGTCAGTGACGGCACTTTCCGGTAATATATGGAAAAAGATCATTGAGAGCTATAAGGAAAAGAACTATCAGATTTTTACAAATGTGGTGGGAGATGAAAAGCCATTGGAGGGCACGGAATCAATCCGTCCGAAGCTATCAGAAATAAAATCCCTGGTGGAACATGCAGGTACATTCATAGGGATCCGCAGCGGGCTTTGTGATGTGATCCGCACCGCAGATTGCAGAAAGATAGCCCTTTATCCGGATTATCAGTATTGCGATACAAAATGGAGATCAATAGACATGTATTTCATAGATGGGTTTGAAAATATTGCTGTAAAGGAAGGGGTTAAGTGGGAAAAAAATTAATCTTATCAACACTTCCAAAGACATGGATATTTGATCTGGACGGAACGTTGTTGAAGCATAATGGGTATAAAATTGACGGCTGGGATTCGGTTCTTAACGGAGTAAAAGAATATTTAGACAATATTCCGGCAGAAGACAAAATTTTAATTTTAACATCCCGGACAAGCGAGTATGAACAAAAAACATTGGATTTTTTGGAAAAACAAATGATTCGATATGATGAGATCCTTTTCAATATGCCTGTGGGAGAGCGGATTGTTGTAAATGACAGGAAGCCATCAGGGATTGACATGGCTGTCGCTGTCAATGTGGACAGGGATCAATTTGTTGTGCCAGAGATTCAAACTCAACTATAGACAGGAGCATGAAATGAATTTTGAATTAACAGCCTCTATGATGTGTGCTGACTACGGCCATCTGGAACAGGAAATTAAGGAGTTGGAGGAAGGCGGAATTGACTCATTCCATATTGATATTATGGACGGGCGGTATGTACATAATTTTGCTATGTCGTTAAATGATATGCGGTACATAGCAGGCAGAGCCCGGAAGCCCATAGATGTTCACTTGATGATCGAGCATCCGAATAATAATATTGAGTTATTTTTGGGAAGCCTTCGAAAGGGAGACACGGTTTACATCCATCCGGAGGCTGAATACCATCCCTCCACCACTTTACAGAAGATTATCAATACAGGAATGATACCGGGAATTGCGATCAATCCGGGTACCAGTGTGGAGAACGTGCGTATGCTGCTGCAGATTGTGAAAAAGGTTCTGGTGATGTCTGTGAACCCGGGAAATGCTGCTCAGATGTTTCTGCCGTATGTGGGAGAGAAGTATGACCAACTGCTTAGACTCAAGGACAGGATGGATTTTGAAATATACTGGGACGGAGCCTGTGGAGCTGACAAGATTAGGGAGTTTGCACCTAGAGGGGTAAAGGGGTTTGTGCTTGGAACCACCCTTCTGTTTGGAAAGGGAAAGCCATATGGAGAAACTCTGCGTAGGATTCGGGATATGGAATTTGAATAGACTATTTGAAAGAGGGATACTTAGAGTAAAAGGCCTGTATCAACAAAGGCCATTTGTAAGGAACTGGAGGTACTGTGAATACAGCATTATTATTATCGGGAGGAATCGGAAGCAGGATTACTTCAGAAATATCCAAGCAATATATCCGGGCAGGCGACAGAATGCTGATTACATACGCTTTGGAACCGCTGCTGAAATCCAAGTATATTGAATCGGTAGAGATTGTGGCGGAGCCTGGATGGCGGGAGGCCATTTTGGAGGATGCGGTTCAAGCAGGAATTAATATAGGGAAGATTGCAGGGTTTGCCATTCCCGGGAAATGCAGACAAGAATCCATTCGGAACGGGCTGGAGGACATTGTGTGCCGGAGTGCAGGGACTGACGGACTGATGGAGAAGATGTCTGCGGATACTATTTTTATCCATGATGCGGCACGGCCTTTTCTGAAAGAAGAATTAATTGAAAGATGCTTTAAGGCACTTCCGGGTCATGAAGGGGTTATGCCGGTACTCGCCATGAAGGATACAGTTTACCGCAGTGAAAATGGGACAAGGGTGGACGGTCTGTTGGAGCGGAAACAAATCTACGCTGGACAGGCACCGGAGTTGTTTATTTTAGAAAAGTATTATCTGGCCAATCAAGTTCTTATGCCGGAACAGCTTATGAAGGTCAGTGGTTCGGCAGAGCCTGCGGTATTGGCAGGGATGGATATTGTCATGATACCGGGGGATGAGGATAATTTTAAGGTAACCACAGATGCGGATATGCGTAGGTTTCTTAAACAGGTGAAAAGCCTTTTTGAAGATATGTGTTCTGCAACTGTGGATTCTCAAGCCCAGTGAAGCGGACGCTATAGATTTGTACAGAAAAAAGAAGCTGCCCTCCGGCAGCTCCTTTTTTCACGCGCTCAATTTTACGAAAATATCTTTTTAAGTCTCTCCAAAATCCTAAAGTTCCTGATGGAATACTGTTCAGTAACTGACTGGTCGCAGTACATGTAGCGCTCTTCACGCATCCATTCCGGAATCTCAGTACGCGTTGCTGTTTCCATTGCCGCACTAAATGTAATCATAAAAAACGCCTCCTTCTGATAGAATTTTTAGCTTCTTTTTCGCTCTTCTTGTTATCTGTATCATATCATAATCACAGAATTTTCCAATGGATTTTAAATCTAAAAAAAGAATAAAATTATGTGCTCTCAGCACAAAAAATGTTATAATCTTAAACAGCTAAGAGAGAAAAACTGTAAAATAAAGCGGCTGCTCCGTATAGAACGATGCGGCTGCTGTACTGCCTATATGAAAATCCAAATAATAGAAACAGAGAGGTGAGGAAAAAAATGGGCTTTACAATACAGGATATGATGCTGATCTCCCAGGAACAATACAAGATGCAGTTTATAGCCGGAAAACAGGGGTGGTCCAATTCCATCAGCTGGGTACATATGGTAGAAGACACGGTGATCATCCAGTATTTTTGGGGAAAAGAGCTGGCTGTGACCACAGGACTTGGATTTGATACCACAGAAAAACTGCAGAAGCTTATCGAGGACCTGATTCGGCGGCACGCTGCCGGACTGATCATCAATACGGGAAATTATATTTTCGAAATCCCGCAGCATCTGATCGACTACTGCGATGAGAATGATTTTCCGCTCCTGACCATCCCCTGGGAGATTCATTTGACGGATGTGATGAAGGACTTCAGCATCCGGATCTTCATGCAGGGGACAGCGGATAAGGAGATTTCCGGCGCTCTGATCCAGGCGATTGAGCAGCCGACGAACCAGAAGGAATACAGACAAAAGCTGCTGCCCTATTTTGACGAGGATGGTACGTTTCAGGTGGTACTGATCACAACAGATCATCTGGATGAAATGGACACCGTGGAGCGGCAGAAATTATCCTACCGGGTGCAGGTTTATCTGGAGCAGATCACCCACAACGGGAATTTTATGTACTACGATTCCAACTTTATGCTTGTGGTCAATGATATCACAGGGGAGGTGCTGGATGAGATCGTTACTGGCATGGTGCGCAGGGCAAAGCGCCGTATGCCGGAGACTCCGCTTTACGTCGGAGTCGGAAGCTGCATGAATGACATTTCCAGCCTGCATGTAGGGTATTCCCGGGCAAAGGCCGCGGTGCAGATGGCGAAAAAGCGGAAACAGGATCTGTTCTATTTTGACAGGATGGGGCTGTACCGCCTGCTCTATATGGTGGATGACAGCCGTCTGCTGAAAGAGATGGCAGAGGAGCCGTTAAAGCCGCTCCTGGAATATGACAGAAAGCACAATGCAAATTATGTGGATACACTGGAAGTGTATTTGAAGCACAACGGCAGCATCCATGCCGTTTCAGAAGAAATGTTTACCCACAGGAATACGGTGATCTACCGGATGAATAAGATCAAGGAACTGCTGGGGACGACTCTGGAGCAGACAGAAGAGAGGATCCCGTATCAGATCGCGTATTATATCAGGGCGATGTGAAGTTACAGGCAACGTTACTGTTCACACCCTGGCCGGGTGCTCACAGTAACGGCATCCAGCCCATTGAAAAGTCGCCTCCCGGCGAGGGGCCGGATGCCCGTCCCATCACTGAATTGGCCGGATGCCGTGCAGCAAGTGCACGACACCGTGTGAACAGTAACCAGGTAACCCTAAATATCCGATAAAGGCGTCTCAAAACCTTGAAAACGCTTGGGTTTATATAGTATACTTACTGTAGATATTGTTATTATTCACGGTCATTTCACACGGCCTGACGGCAGGAGCAAAATATGTACAATTTTGATAAAATGGCAAAAAAGCCTCTCGGGGCCAGGATTGAGGATGAACTGATGCATTATATCCTTCAGGAGCCTGTGGAACCTGGGCAGAAGATTCCAAATGAATTTGAACTGGCGGAAAAGTTCGGCGTCGGGCGGAGCACCATCCGGGAAGCTGTAAAGGGACTGGTCTCCCGGGGGATTCTGGAAGTCCGCAGAGGGTCGGGGACCTACGTGATCAACACCAGCTCCGTGGATGAGGATCCGCTGGGGCTCGGAAAGATAGAGGATAAATTTAAGCTGGCGCTGGACCTGTTTGATGTGCGCCTGATGATCGAGCCGGAGATCGCCGCCCTGGCATGCAGAAACGCAGCCGAAGAAGAACTGAAAAAGCTGAAGCGCTTATGTGATGAGACGGAGCGCCTGTATGTGGGCGGCAGCAACCATATTAATAAGGATATCGAGTTTCACACCTGTATCGCGCACTGCAGCAGGAATCAGGTGGTAGAAACCCTTGTTCCGGTCATCAATACGGCGGTCTTTACCTTTGCGAACCTTACCCACCGTCTGCTGAAGGACGAGACATTGGAAACCCACCGGGCCATCACCAATGCGATTTTGAAACGGGATTCCGTGGGGGCCAGATGCGCAATGATGATGCATCTGACATATAATCGTCAGACGATCCTGCAGATCATGGAAGAGCGCTGCCGGGAGGAACAATGAATCGGCCTCAATGTGGGCGGCATCAGCATAAAGTGCGGGAAACGTCAGATGAATACAAGCTTGTTCAGACGTCTAAAAAACGGGATAGGTATAATGCACAAAAAAGATGGAGTCTGACATACAGAAATCATCCTTTTTTTGTATGAATAATAGAAATAGAAAGAAATACATCAGATGTATTGAAGAAAAAAACGCGGAATGATATGATGTATCTACGATAACATAAGACGTCAGATGTTATGCGAAATGTAAAAGAAAATGAATCAGAAAAGGCAGGCTTCGGATCCGCCTGCCCGTTATGGGCGCATTTGCCACGTATCAAATTAGGAAAAGAATATAGGAGAATTGAGGAGGTACACATTATGGCTGGTGAGGCAATGGAATTAAATCCAACCAGATTAGTGCTGGCTGCAATTGTAGGGCTGGTGGTATTACTTGTATTGATCATCAAATTTAAGGTACAGGCGATGGTTTCCATTTTGGTGGGAGCGATCGTGATCGGTCTCGGGGCGGGCATGCCCTTTGAAAATATCGTAACAGCCGTGAACGACGGCATCGGAAACACATTAAAAGGAATCGCATTGCTGGTAGGACTGGGCTCCATGTTCGGCGCCATTCTGGAGGCATCGGGAGGGGCGCAGACGCTGGCTGTCAGTATGGTAAAATGGTTCGGCGACAAGAAGGCGGCCTGGGCGCTGGGCATCACGGGCCTGGTCATTGCGATGCCGGTATTCTTTGACGCAGGGCTGATCATCCTGATTCCGCTTGCATTTTCACTTGCAAAGAGGACAAACCGGTCTTCCCTGTTTTATGCGATCCCGCTTCTGGCCGGACTTGCGGTAGGACATGCGTTTATCCCGCCGACACCGGGCCCAGTGCTGGTAGCGACCATGCTGGAGGTAGAACTGGGCTGGGTGATCCTGGTCGGCATCTTCTGCGGAATCTGCTCCATGATCGTGGCAGGTCCGGTATGGGGATCCATCTGCGGAAACAAATACATGGTTTCGGTTCCGGAGCACGTGGCAAATCAGGAAGACTTTGATGAATCCAAGCTTCCCAACTTCTGGACCATTGTCGGCATCATCCTGATTCCGCTCGTATTGATCATCCTGGATTCCATGGCAGGGGTGATTCCGGCGCTCAGCGGGCTGGCTCCGATCTTCGGATTTCTGGGAGAGCCGTTTGTGGCGCTGCTCATCGCGACCATCGCGGCTATGCTGATATTGGGACTGAAACATGGTTATAATATGGAACAGCTGGAAAAGATCATGACAAAATCACTGGAACCGACCGGACTGATCCTTCTGGTAACCGCATGCGGCGGCGTTCTTCGGTACATGCTCCAGTATTCAGGCCTGGGCGACCTGATCGGGAATGCAGTATCCTCCGCAAACCTTCCTATTGTAGTGGTTGCATTTATCGTAGCCGCTCTGGTCCGGATCTGTGTCGGCTCCGCCACTGTCGCAATGACGATGGCAGCAGGTATCATCGCTGCGATGCCGGGGATCGCAGACCTGTCTCCTCTGTATCTGGCCTGCACGACGGCGGCAGTGGCAGGAGGGGCGACCGTATGCTCGCACTTTAACGACTCTGGCTTCTGGCTGGTGAAGTCCTTGGTAGGAATGGATGAAAAGACCACCCTGAAGACCTGGACGATCATGGAAACACTGGTAGGAGGAACGGGATTTGTTGTGGCACTGATCATATCTTTCTTTGCATAAGATGATTCAAATAAAAGGAGGAAAAAATCATGGAACTGAGAAGTCAGGAAATGCGTAAGAATGCGCCGGAACTGGATCCACTGCGGATCGGGACCGGATGGAAGCCGGAGGACCTGTCGAAGCCGCAGGTGATGATCGAGAGCACCTTTGGGGACAGCCACCCGGGCAGCGGACATCTGGATATCCTGGTGGAAGAGGTGCGCAAAGGAATCGAAGAGGCCGAAGGACACGGCGCACGTTATTACTGTACGGACATCTGCGACGGAGAAAGCCAGGGGACCGACGGCATTAACTACAGTCTTGCAAGCCGGGAAATGATCGCTAACATGATCGAGATCCACGCCAATGCGACCCCATTCGACGCAGGCGTCTATCTGGCAAGCTGTGATAAAGGTCTGCCCGGAAACCTGATGGGGCTTGCAAGAGTGGATGTTCCTGCAGTGGTAGTACCCGGAGGTACGATGAACGCGGGTCCGGAGATGCTCACACTGGAGCAGCTCGGCATGTACAGCGCAAAATATCAGCGGGGCGAGATCGACGAGGAAAAGCTGAACTGGGCAAAATGCAACGCCTGCCCAAGCTGCGGCGCCTGCTCCTTCATCGGTACGGCTTCTACGATGCAGATCATGGCGGAGGCCCTTGGGCTGGCCCTTCCCGGAAGCGCGCTGATGCCCGCCACCAGCCCTGACCTGCTGACATTTGCCAGGGAAGCGGGTGCGCAGGCGGTAAAGCTTGCAACCATGCCGGGGATGCGTCCCAGCGATATCGTGACCATGGACAGCTTTGAAAACGCGATCCTGGTGCATGCGGCGGTTTCCGGAAGTACAAACTGCCTGCTGCATATTCCGGCGATCGCGCATGAATTTGGCATTGAGATCACCGGGGATACCTTTGACCGGCTGCACAGGAACGCCCGTTACCTTCTGGACGTCCGTCCGGCAGGGCGGTGGCCGGCAGAATGCTTCTACTATGCAGGCGGCGTACCGGCGATCATGGAAGAGATCAAACGCCATCTCCATCTGGATGTCATGACTGTGACCGGAAAGACGCTGGGAGAAAATCTGGAAGAGCTGAAGAAAAACGGTTTCTATGAGAGATGTGAAAAGTGGCTTCAGGAGTTCAATGCCCGCTATCATGTTTCCCTGAAAAAGGAGGATATCATCCGTCCTTATACGGAGGCTATCGGAACGGACGGAAGCATTGCTATCCTGAGAGGGAATCTGGCTCCCGAGGGCGCGGTCATCAAGCATACCGCATGTCCGAAGGAAATGTTCAAGGCAGTCCTGAGGGCAAGGCCGTTTGACAGTGAAGAGGAATGTCTGGACGCGGTGCTGAAGCACAAAGTTGAAAAAGGGGATGCCGTATTTATCCGCTATGAAGGCCCGAAAGGCAGCGGAATGCCGGAAATGTTCTACACCTCCGAAGCCATCAGCAGCGACAAAGAGCTTGGAAAAAGCATTGCGCTGATCACCGACGGACGATTTTCCGGAGCATCCACAGGACCGGTGATCGGCCACTGCAGTCCGGAGGCGGTGGACGGCGGTCCTATCGCCCTGGTGGAGGAAGGCGACCTGATCGAGATCGATGTGGAAGAGCGGAAGCTCAACATCATCGGAATCGCGGGAGAGCGCAGGACCATGGAGGAAGTGGCAGCTGTACTGGAAGAACGCCGCAAAAACTGGAAACCTCGTGAACCAAAGTACAAAAAAGGAGTGCTCCGCCTGTTCAGCGAACATGCGGCAAGCCCGATGAAAGGGGCTTATCTGGAGTATTAAGAGTCGGCGGAGTTTGCTGTTGCTGTATTTTAGGAGGGAGATTTTTATGGAACATAACAACCCATTATTGGTAGAAAATCAGAACGGACACAGATTTATTACGATCGGGGAGATCATGCTGCGCCTGACGCCGCCGAACTACGAAAAGGTCCGGATGGCGTCCGCCTTTGAGGCCAGTTATGGCGGAAGTGAAGCGAACATCGCCCTGGCGCTTGCGAACCTGGGGATTGACAGCACATTTTTTACGGTCGTACCGAATAACAGCCTGGGAAAAAGCGCGGTCAGGATGCTGCGGAGCAACGATGTGCACTGTACGCCTGTGATCTTAAGCACACCGGAGCAGACGCCCACGCACCGTCTGGGCACCTACTATCTGGAGACGGGGTTTGGGATCCGTGCCAGCAAGGTGACCTATGACCGCAAGCACAGTGCCATCACGGAATATGACTTTGATTCCTATGATTTTGACGCGCTTCTGGAAGGCTTTACATGGCTGCATCTAAGCGGCGTGACCCCTGCCCTGGGAGAAAACTGCAGAAAAATGATCCTGCAGTGTCTGAAAGCGGCAAGAGAAAAGGAGATGATCATCAGCTTTGACGGAAATTTCCGAAGTACGCTGTGGACATGGGAGGAAGCGAGGGACTTCTGTACGGAATGTCTGCCGTATATTGACGTTTTGTTTGGAATTGAACCCTATCACCTTTGGCGGGATGAGGCGGACCACAGCAAAGGAGACTGGAAGGACGGCGTGCCGCTCCAGCCAGGTTATGAGCAGCAGGACGAGGTGTTTCGGGCGTTTATCCGGAGGTTCCCCAACCTGAAATGTATCGCCAGGCATGTCCGTTATGCACACAGCGGCAGCGAAAACAGTCTGAAAGCATACATGTGGTATGAAGGCCACACCTTCGAGAGCAAGCAGTTTACGTTCAACATCCTGGACCGGGTAGGCGGCGGGGACGCGTTTGCCAGCGGCCTGATCTATGCCATGATGAACGATTACAGGCCGATGGACATGGTAAACTTTGCAGTCGCAAGCAGCGCGCTCAAGCATACGATCCGGGGGGATGCCAACATCACGGATGATGCGGCCGCGATCCGGAATCTTATGAATATGAATTTTGACATCAAGCGTTAGACAGAGTGCAGTTGACGTTCTCTTTTCTTTTCAAATATCACTGCAGCAATAGATATGATGAAAAAAATGTAAGAGACTATCTGCTGGACAGATATGAGTATGATGGATTTCTGCTATAACATGCAGACCGGCCCGGCAGACGTCCCTTTCCCAACGGTAACTTCCTGAAAATCCGTGATCCCTTTCCCTTCATTGGGATATTTCATAGAATACACCTGATCCGCCGCAAAGACAGCAGTCAATATACATGCAGTCACCATCAGCGTTCTGGCCGGAAGCTTCCGGAACACTCCGTCCAGGAAGGGCACAAGCACATACACGACCACCATGCCGCCGATCCCAAAGGTGAGCAGTCCTTCCGCACAGATCCTGCCGTGCAGATTGAGGAAATATCCGGTATAATCCCACCATCTGGTGCCGCCGTGAAGGGATTCCAGGAAAACAGAAGTAAAATACTCCACACATCCGCAGAGAACGACAGCCAGGATAAATTCCGCTGCCGGTTTTCTGCGGAATTTGTTTAACAGCAGCAGGATCATCACGCTCCCGCATCCATAGATTGGAAGCCAGGGGCCGTGCATGACTCCCCGGTTGGCAAATTCACCGTCTGTGATCAGGTGAAGGCTCACCTCCCAAACCCATCCGGCACAGGACAGCGCGAAGAAGATCAGGATCACGGACCAGATGGAATAGTACCGGAGATAATTCTGGCTGGCGATCCATTTCCTCTTCTTATGTTCAGGGATCGGATACAGCCTGGTAGGATATACCCGGCCTTCCGCCGCCTTCTTGTCATATTCCAGCTGGAAACGCAGACTCTGTTCCTCTTCCAGTACCTCGATCGCTTTACTCCGCCGGAAGGTGACGCCGAATACATCTGCAAAAATCCGCTGGATGCCTTTTAGCTGTGCGGCTTCCGGCAATTTTCTGCCGTACTCTTCATACACATCGGAATAAGTAAATTCCAGCATCAGAGGATCCGCATTTTCAAATAAATAGGTATCATTCAGAAGCTCCATATGCTCTGTCTCGTGTTCCCGGCCCTGGCGGCGCAGCTCGGCGTAATATTCTGCCAGTACTGCCGCCTTGTACGGGGCAGTAAAAAAGATGTTGGAAAGGCCAAGGGTCAGGAATCCGAGCATCTCCCAACCAAGAAGCGAGAGCTCCAGCACAAAGCATTCCCATTTATGGCCGTGCATCAGCTTCCGTGACAGGGTGATCGCGTCCATAGTCCTGATGCCTGGATTTTCCGCCAGGATGCAAGGCACCAGATAGTAGGAATAAGCCTTGATGACTCCCCCGACGATCGTCAGACACCAGAGGGAATACAGAAGGCCTGTCACAAAACGCGCGATCCCCACATGACACCATTTTTTTACCCGCAGTAAAAACCATACCCGCTGGGCAGGAACTTTTTCATAGCAGCGTCCTTCCAGAAACATCCGCAGCATCACGGTCTGGTATACTCCAGCCGCAAAGACCTGGAGGAGGCACACCAGGAGCAGCGCGCCCAAAAGCATGATCACAATGGCGCCGCTGTCGGTTCCGACCAGGGAGCGGATGCCCACCGTCAGTGTCAGGAGATACGCTCCGGAGGATAATTTATTTACAACAGAAGCGAATACACCCCTGCTCCGTCCAAGTGCGGCACGGGGATTGACCAGTGAATCTTCTACGTACCGTTTTTCTGTTTCCCGAACCTTTTGCTTCTGATCCGCAAAGCTGTCCTCTGCAATATCCATCGTATAATCCAGAAAGGAATTGATGATAGTGTTGGTCAATGTGGCGCCTGCCTGCGAAGCATCTGCTTCCTGGATATTCACACCGGATCCCGGCATGACGGACTGCCCGCCCAGTATGGATGATACCACACAAAGCAGGAGGAACAGACGGTAGTGCTTTTTCAATACTTTTTTTGCGCGTGCTTTGATGTCTTTTCTGATTTCTCTTCTCGTATGCAAGTCGTTTCTCCGATCATTTCAATATACAACTCTCATGCAGATCCCCTGTGGATGATCTCCGTACTTTTCACCGAAGATATTTACCCCGCCCGGGTGTACGGCATCTGACTTGAGGCAGATCTTAAATGAGATATAAGGATGCTCTGCCAGCCCTATGGTACTTAGACTGACAGCCGGATTGACAGACATTTCATTGATATATCCGCCGTCTGGACGCAGAGATACGGTGGTCAGCTGTCCGTACTGGGTGCGGCCCATGGGCCAGATATCCGGAGTCAGCTTCCCCCTTCTCACGCCAAAATCTCCTGGGCACGTGTAGGTCCCAACCTCCTGCTCATTGATGAAAAATGTGATATCCGACGGCCAGTCCTCGCTGTAGCCCGGCGCCTCGGAGCAGAGCTCCAGGGTGAAGGAAAGCTCCTGCAGGGCCAACAGGCTGTTGATCTTATTTGGAAACCGGTATTCCAGAAATCCGTGGCTGAACCAGATGAGCTGTGCGCTGCTCCGTTCGGCAGAATAAAAAGAAACCGGGTTGTCAAAGCAGTCGATGATCCCGCCTGTGCCGGCCAGACCGCAGGTGGGGCTGACGTCAAAATTATAATAGCCGCCGATTGGCATATCATATAGAAAAGAATGGTCGACGGAATCGATATCTGTATCATATGCTTCCAGGTGGAAGGATAGGATATGGCACATGCATACCCGCATGGAGCCGCGTATTCCGGGCTGATTTTCCGTAATGATGAGCCCGGCGTCCTCCAGACAGCGGATGTGCATAGCCGCGGAGGACAACGGGATCTGCAGCAGTCTTGAGATTTCCTGGAGGGATAAGGGCCTGGCCTTGATCAGGTTGAGGATGTCGATCCGGACCGGGGAAGACAGTGCTTTTCCGATCGCGACGATGTGTTCCTTGTGGCATGCGATGGCCAGATTGAGTTCCAGATTTTTTTCGCCGATCACTTTTGGAATGCTTTGAATTGCTGCCATAGCTGCGTTCCTTTCTGTTAGATTTATTCCCGCGAAACAACGAACCAAGCAGCCGTGCCTGCGTGGACTTTGAATGTTAATAAACAAAAACTACAGAATAAATATTATAAAGTAAACAAATTAAAAGTATTTATTGCATTATAAATATAATAAAAGGTAATGTCAATAAATATTGCACAAAATGAAAACAAACAAATTGTGTAAATAAACTAAAATTGCCGGGATGGATAAAATGCAATTGCATTTAAAAAATATGAAGAGTATAATAGTGATATAAAATCTAGCAAAATGGTATATGGCGTATGAAAAAAGAAGATAAGAAATAGAATATACGTCACTTAATGAAAAGAAAGAAACAGCTTTGGGGATATGTTTCAATTATAATAGATTTAAGTGTGGCCTATGGGCAGTATATATTTCAAAAAAACAGTAATTATCAATGCAGAAGCCAGAACAACTGCAGCGGCAGATGCGATTGCCTCGCGCAGCGGCGCCGCTGCATCTGGAAGGGACTAAAAAGGAACAGGTGAGGAGTATGAGAAATGAATATCCACGTCCGGACTTTGTGAGGGAACGGTGGAAGAGCTTAAATGGAACATGGGATTTTTACGAAGGGCTCCGGGCCAGAAAGCTGCAGATCGAGGTGCCTTTCGTACCGCAGAGCAGGCTGAGCGGCATTGGCAGGAATCTGACTTCAGATGCGATCCTGTATGAGAGATTGTTTGCGGTTCCGAAGGAATGGGAAGGGAATCGGGTCCTTCTGCATTTCGGAGCTGTCGACTATCAATGCAGCGTATGGGTGAACGGTCAGTGCGTAGGCACACATCAGGGCGGTCAGACTCCATTTACATATGATATAACAGATTTTCTGAATGGAGTCGAAGAGCATCTGAGAGTATCGGTGGTGGATTATCTGACAGATGAAGGGATCCCGCGTGGAAAGCAGTTCTGGAAAGAAAAGGGACAGTCTATCTGGCACACACAGTCCAGCGGCATCTGGCAGTCCGTGTGGATCGAGCCGGTGGATAAGGCTTATATCGAGTGGATGCATTTTACGCCGGATATCGACAAAGGGACTGTGGAGATCACTTATCAGGTATCTGACGGTACGCCGGACACTTATCAAGTGGAACTGGATATTCAGTTCCAAAGCTGTAAAGTGCATACAGAGACTATAGAAGGAAAAGGCAGAAGAGGAAAGATCCTCGCAGATGTATTTGGGAATGATGAGCTGTGCGGAGCATTTCACTTCAGCCATCGGTACTGGTCGCCGGAGCATCCGTACTTATTCGATGTCAAGGTAAAGCTCAAAAACGGGGAGAACTGCTTTGACAGCATTGCGACGTATTTTGGGATGCGCAAGATTCATGTCCGGGACGGCAAGGTTTACCTGAATAACCAGCCCTATTATCAAAAACTCCTGCTGGACCAGGGGTACTGGAAGGATGGACTGATGACTGCACCGGATCAGGAGGAATATGCGGAGGATATCCGCAAGGCGAAGGAAATGGGATTCAATGGCTGCAGGAAGCATGAAAAGGTGGAAGACCCGATATTCCTGTACCAGGCAGACAAACAGGGATTCCTGGTATGGGAAAGCATGGCAAGCTTCTGGAGCTTCAGCCCCCAGGGAGGGACTGCATTTGCGGAAGAATGGAGCCGGGTGATCCAGAGGGATTATAACCACCCCTGCATCGTGCTCTGGAATATGATGAATGAAAGCTGGGGAGTACCGCGCATATATGACGACGGCCAACAGCAGCACTTTGCCAGAGCCATGTACCATATGGCAAGGGGGCTTGACGCTTCACGGCTAGTGATTGCCAATGACGGCTGGGAAATGACAGAAAATGATATCTGCGCATTTCATACATATGAGCACGGGGAGCAGGGAGATACGGCGCAGCAGGAACGCTTCCGCACAGGGGTCCGAAGCCTGGAAGGATTATCAGGGCTTGTGAAAAGATCGCTGTTCGCAAAAGGATTTTCGTATGAAGGGCAGCCAGTCATGCTGACCGGGATCGGAAATGCTGCCATGCAGGCGGTGCATTCTGAAAACGCCGCAGAAGAAGAGCCGGCAGACAGGATCCATGGGGACGCCCGCCAGGCATTTCTGGAATTTTATGAACGCCTGATCGGCGATATCTATGACTCGGAGCTGCTCTGCGGTTTCTGCTATACGCAGCTGACAGATATTGAACAGGAGCAGAATGGCCTTCTGGACGAGATGCATCAGTATAAGATGGATGCTGCAGCGATCAGGAGGATCAATGAAGGAAAGAAAGCCGCAGGGACATTTTTATATGGCCGTGAATAGTAGTTACAGTTCACGGCCTAACCGGCCGCGAACTGTAACGCATCCAGCCCATTAAAAAGTCGCCTGACGGCGAGGGGCTGGATGTATGCAACCGCTATTTTACCGGCCGGATGCCTTGCAGCAAGGTGCAAGGCACCGTGAACAGTAACAAATAGTAAACTGAAATTGAAAGTTTTTGCAAAAAATAATTCACATTTTCCATGAATATCTGTTATAATTAAAATAATTGTCTACGATTGCTGCACATGCTGTCAAGATATCAGATCGAAAACAGAAGCAGATCAGGATCAGCAGTAAACAAAGGGGGATATTTTATGGAAATCGAAAAAACCAAAAATGTCAGAGGCATCAAGATCCGCACGGTCAATGGTACAATGATCTTTGTGGCATGTATACTTTATATCTTGGTCATCTATGCGACACTGCAGGTTTCGCTCCGGTATGATGAACTGATCGCGGCGACCAACGATTATATTGCCTGTGAAAAAAATGCGGCGCTTGTGCGGGAGGGCTCCGATTATCTTACGGAGGAGGTCCGTCTCTATGCCGTCACTTCGGAGCTTCAGTATGTGGAAGAGTATCTGAAAGAAGTGAATGTGACAAAGCGCCGGGAGAAGGCGCTCGAGGAGCTGGAAAAGTTTTCATTCAGCGAGAAAGCAAGCGAATATCTGGAGGCCGCGCTCTTTAATTCCAATAAACTGATCTCCAGGGAGCTCTATGCGATGAAGCTGGTTTCTACCGGGAATGGGACGGATCAGAAAAGCCTTCCGGGAGAAGTAAAGGATATCCAGCTGACTGCCGAGGATCAGGAGCTGACTTCGGAAGAGATGCTGGATAAGGCTCAGGAAATGGTATTTAACGATGCTTATCAGGAAGCCAAGAAAGAGATCATGGGCGATATCGGTCTGTTTCTGGAGGGTATTGTGGCGGAAACGGGACAGAGACAGGCTGGCTGTGTGGACTCCCTGCAGAGTATGATCGCACAGCAGAGGGGATATATCAGTGTTCTGTTTATACTGAATATCCTGGTATTCATCATGAATATCGTTTTGGTCGTGAAACCGCTGCAGCGTTGTATTCAGGCTGTCAAAGAGGGCAGATTGATGCAGATCACCGGCTCCTACGAGTTCCGGTATCTTGCTCTGACCTATAACGACATTTTTGAGACCAATACGGCCAATGAGGAGTTGCTGCGCTACAGGGCAGAGCATGATACGCTCACCGGAATCTCCAACCGGGATTCCTTTGAACGGCTGCGGGAGATCATGAAGACAAGTACGATTCCGGTGGCGCTGCTTCTGGTTGATGTGGATGGATATAATAAGATCAATGACAAATACGGTCACGACACCGGGGATATGATCCTGAAAAAAGTAGCGAAGATCCTGCAGGATCAGTTCCGCACCAGTGATTATATCGCGCGAATCGGCGGGGATGAATTTGCCGTGATCATGACAGATATTACCCCGGAACTCAAAGACGCGATCATCAATAAGCTTGTTTCCATCGGCACGGAGTTGGAGAAAACCAAGGACGGGTGCCCGAAGGTGACGATCAGTACCGGAATCGCATTTTCGCCTGCGGGGATGGATGACGAGATCTATATGAGAGCTGACAGAGCCTTGTGCTATGTGAAAGAATGCGGCCGGAACGGGTATAAATTCTATGACGAATTTTAAAGTGGATTGGGAAGGAGGCGGCCGATGAAGCGGATCACTCTGGAACAGCTGATAAAACCGTATGCAGATAAATCCTACGCCGAACAGTGCCGCCATGTCCGGGAGATGTTGGATTCCGGCCGGGTGAGGCCGCTGAAGGCATCCGGCACCAACGGCAAGACTCCGGCCCTGTACCTGGAGTATTGGCTTACGGAGGAACAGAAGAACTATGAAGAACTGCGGGAAGAGCTGACCTATCAGCTTGTCCCGCTTCTTTCTGTGGATTATTACATGAACCATCCTGCGGCCTACGAACAGGACAGAAAATGGGTGCTTCTTTTGAACAAATATCTGAAAGAACGCCGGGAGCTTCTGGAGAGCCGGGAATCGGTCAATGAACGAAGCTTTGAGATCTGGAACCGGGAAAAGTTTCTGACGAGGGAGCAGGGGAAAAGGATCCTCAAGCGCTGCGGACAAGAGATGGATTTCCTGAAAGTGTACGAAACCACAGAGCCGCTTTCCTACTATTCACACACCAGAGATGTGCCCCAGAAGCTGCTGATCCTGGAAAATAAGGATCCCTTTTACAGTATGCGGCAGCATTTGATCGCGGGAAATCATAAGGTCCTGGGGGAGAGTATCGGAACGCTGATCTACGGTGCGGGAAAAAGGATCTTGAAATCCTTTCAGGACTTTGACCTTTGTGTGGAGCCCTATATGAAGGCGGAAGGGAATCGGATCTTCTATTTCGGAGATCTGGATTATGAAGGAATCGGAATCTATGAAAGCCTGGCAGGGCTCAGCAGGGATTCCTGGAAGATCGTGCCCTTTGTCCCGGCGTATGATGCTATGCTGAAAAAGGCCGGACAGTGCGGAGATCTGCCGGAGATGAAGGAAAGGCAGAACCGGAACATCCGGGACGAGTTCTTTTCTTATTTTACGCCGGAATGCGCAGAGGCCATGCGCCGGATCCTGGAAGCGGGAAGGTATATACCGCAGGAAATATTAAATATTTCGGACTTTTAGAAATAATCAGAGACAACAGCAGGCATGTGTTCTGCTGACTCGCAGAGTGATTTTATAAAAGAGGAATTACGAGATGCAGTATGAATTTTTAAAGCATTTTCCGAGAAGGATGAAAAATGTAGGGCTGTACACGGTCCTGATCCAGAACAGCCTGCAGAAAACGACCTGGAAGCAGCATGGATTTCAGAAGACAGACGAGCAGTTCAACCTGATCTTTGCCGTGATGCTCTACATCATGGAGCAGTCGCTGAAGGAAGAGAACTGTACGATGGACGATATCGGCGCTTATATCGACACGGTCAACGTCCAGTATTTCCGGAAAGACATGTCCTACGAGGACTGCCGCAGCCTGGGAGACTTTATTGTCAATGTGATCCTTTCCAACGAGGGGAGGGTCATGCATTTTGACGGCTATGACTTCGAAGAGAACGCATATCAGAGCATACACATCAGCTACGTGGCGAACAGGATCGTCTATCTGGATCAGGATTTCAAGCGCACGTCTTATTACCTTACGGACGATGGATACAATCTTTTACTGTCAACCCTGGAAATCGAGAATAATATGAAGCTGACCATACACGAGATGATCTTCCAGATGCACCTGGAAAAGCAGAGCTATGACAAAGCCGTGGATGAGATCAAGAACGTGTTCAACCTGCTTCGGATCCAGCTCCAGAAGATTCAGGAAGCCATGGGGAAGATCCGGAGAAATGCATTGAATTATTCGGTCCGTGATTATGAGCAGATCCTGCATGAAAATCTGGAAACCATCGACGACACCAAGAAAAAGTTCCAGAACTACCGGGAAATGGTAAAGAGCCGCGTACAGGAACTGGAAGAGACCAATATCAATGTCAGGAGGCTCAGCCCGAAGGAGGAGGAAAAATTAAGGCATCTGCGGGAAATTGAGTGGTATCTGAACCGCACCATTGACGAGCATCAGAAGATCCTGGGCAGTCATTTGGACCTGAAAGCGCTGTACACCCGGGAACTGGAAGACCTGACCCGGATGTCATTGATCAGGCGGTTTTCCCTGCGGACAGAATTATATGACAGGCTTCTGGAAAATCCGGCCGCCCTGGAGGAACTGGAATATTTCCTGCGGCCCCTGTTCAACCAGGACGCAGAAAAGGTCTACAACTTGAATAAGGCTTTCCAGCTGCAGCGCCCGGTGCGCAGGCAGGCGGAGGAGGATATCCAGGAACAGATTGATTTTGACGAGGAAGCGTGGGAGCAGGAGCAGGAACGTCTCCGGATGGAAAAGCTGAAACGCTACAAGCAGAGCCTGACCGGACTGCTGGAACAGGCTGTCCGTACAGAGAAGGGGGAGATCACCCTGGAACAGGTGGAGGAGCAGATTCGGGAAGACATGGAAGTCTGCGACCGGCTGATCCCGAATGTGGAGATCTTCAAGGAGATCATGGTGGAATTGATCAAGAACCGGGAAGTGGAGCTTGATGTGCTGCGGAAGGAGCGAAGCCAGTTCATCCAGGACCGGCAGGGGGAATTTCAGCTCAATGAGATGCTGCTGCAGCTGACAGAGGAAAATCCGGAATTTGCGGATATCCGGCAGATCCGGGTGGAACGCCTCGAAAAGGGCGGTACAGTGACTTTTGCGGGGATCCGCAATGAAAACGGGGAACGAAAAGATATCCGGTGTTCAAATGTGCGGATCTGCGTATCCCAAAAAGAAGGATGATAAGGAGGCCGGCTATGGCATTTGCGCAGATGGACATTTGTGAGAAGACGAGGAGGGGTGATTTTCATGGCATATGAATTTGGAGATATCAGGATCAGCCAGGAGATTTTTTATTATCTTCTGGAACACCACGAGCTGCGGGAGGATGAGGAGGTCCTGCTGTTCAAGGCATACGCGGAGCAGGAGGAGATCCAGAACCTGGTCAAGTCCCAGGGAGAGGCGGCCTATAGCACGATCGAGCGTTATGGAAATGTGATCTACCTGATCCCGAAGGAGGAAAATCATTTTCTTGGATTTTCCAAGGCCCAGCTGAAAAATGTGCTCTGCAGATCCAATTCTACGGATAAGGATTACTATCTGTCTCAGTTTGTGATACTGACTCTTCTGGTGGAATTTTTCGATGGACAGGGGAGCAGCAGTAAGGCCCGGGAATATATGCGTGTGGGAGAGCTCCAGAACTGCATTTCACGGAGATTAAAGGAAGGCGCGGAACATGTGCCGGAAGACCAGGAGGAGCAGGAGGGCATTGCATTTTCCAATATGCTGGAGGCTTACGAGGCGTTAAGATCCGATGAAAAGGGATCGCGTGCGAGGACCACGAAGGAAGGATTCCTCCACCATATCCTGACATTCCTGCAGAAGCAGGGACTGGTCGAATATGTGGAGCAGGATGAGATGATCAAAACGACAAAAAAGCTGGACAACTTTATGGACTGGAACCTGCTGAATCAGAACAATTACAAGCGGGTGCTGCGGGTTCTCGGGGTTGGGAAGGAAGTATAAGGGCAGAACGAAGATCCGTCTGCTGTGCAGGCTATCTGATGTAAATACAAAAAAGTCGAGGTAAACAGAATGAGCAAGATAAACGCAGCCCGTCTGATCAATATCAATTACAATAACAACGCGATCCGGGTCAGTGACGAGACCTTCCGCTTCAACGGGGAAAGCACGCTGATCTCTCTGAGAAACGGCGGGGGAAAATCCGTCCTGGTCCAGATGCTGACCGCCCCCTTTGTCCACAAACGCTACCGGGACGCCAAGGACCGTCCTTTTGAAAGTTATTTCACCACAGGCAAGCCTTCCTTCATCCTGGTGGAGTGGGCCCTGGATCAGAACGCAGGTTTCGTGCTGACCGGGATGATGGTGCGCCGAAGCCAGGACAGCGACAGCGGGGAAGACCTGGAAATGGTCAATTTCATCTGCGAATACCGGTCTTCCTGCCTGCAGGATATCCACCATCTCCCGGTGGTGGAAAAGGGGAAAAAAGAAATGACTCTGAAAAATTTTTCTGCCTGCCGGCAGCTGTTCGAAGGGTATAAGCGGGACCGGTCCCTGCAGTTTTTTTATTATGATATGAACAACGGGGCGCAGTCCAGGCAGTATTTTGATAAATTACAGGAATATCAGATCCACTATAAGGAGTGGGAGAGTATCATCAAAAAAGTGAACCTGAAGGAGTCCGGCCTTTCCGAGCTGTTTTCCGACTGCCGGGACGAGAAGGGACTGGTAGAAAAATGGTTTTTAGACGCAGTAGAAAGCAAGCTGAATAAAGAACGGAACCGGATGAAGGAATTTCAGAGTATTCTGGAAAAATACGTGGGGCAGTATAAGGACAACCGTTCCAAGATCCAGCGCCGGGATACGATCCGCCTGTATAAGCAGGAGGCACAGAAAATCCGGGAAAAGCTGTCCGTTTACCGGGAAGGGGAGCAAAAGGAGGAAGAGCAGGAAAATCTGGTGGCCCATTTTATCGCGGAGCTGGAACGCCTGCAGGCTGTGACAAAGGAAGGGCATGAGGAAGTCCTGTCGCAGATGGAAGAGGTGCTTGCGGAGATCGCCCATATTGAATATGAAAAATTGTCCGGCGAGATTTACCAGCTGGAAGAACAGATGCGTTTTCATCTGAGCAACCGGAACATGCTTTCTATGGAAAAGGAAGCGCTGGAACGGGAAACGGAGGAAATCATCCGGAGGCTCCATGTGCTGGCCTGCGCGAAGCAGCAGCGGCTTGCGGATGAAGAAAAGGCGGAGTGGGACGAGGCTCTGCAGCGGCTTCGGGTGGCGCAGGAGAAAAATGTAAATCTGGAACCGGAGCGGAACCGCCTGGGATATGTGCTGCGCCGTCATTATGAAAAGGAACTGGAAGAGAACGGGAAAAGGCAGCAGGAGAACAGCGTGGCCATTGCAGAGACAGAAGAAAATATTTCCCGGGAAAAACAGATACAGTCCAATCTGGAAGAGCAGATCCGGGAAAGGGTATCGGCAGAAGGGGCGCTGAAAAGCCAGGTGCAGGCATATGACCGCCAGGAGGAGCAGTTCAATAACCGTCATCAGGAGCAATTTGTCCGCAACATCCTGGGGGAATATGAGCCGGGAACGATGGAGATCTTCCAGGAAGCTCAGGAGAACCGGATGGAGGAGCTGGTTCGGGAACGCCTGAAAACTAAAAAGGCGCAGGAGGCGTCGAAGGAAACACAGCGGAGCCAGGAACGGAAGCTTGCGGATATGCGGGAGGAGCAGATCCGCAGGAGAGCGGAGCAGGGGCAGCAGGAAGGGATCCGGAGCAGCTATGAGGAAGAACTGGAAGAGCGGAAGGTGATCCTGAAATATCTGGACCTGGATGAGAAGGAGCTTTTCGACAGGGAAAAGATCCTTCAGGCATCCGGGCGGAAGCTGCTGGAGACCGCCAATCTGCGCCGAAATCTGGAAAAGGAAGAGGACGGCCTGCAAAAGGAATACCAGAGGCTGACAAAAGGCCAGGTGCTGGAGCTGCCCCAGGAGCTGGAGGCGGAGCTGACCGGGCTGGGAATCCATGTTGTATACGGGATGGAATGGCTGAAAAAGAACGGATATCCGGAAAAAGCGAACCAGGAGCTGGTCCGCAGCCACCCATTTTTGCCCTATGGGCTGATCTTGTCGAAGCAGGAGGTGGAAAAGCTGTCCCGCCATACGGGTAATATCTGTACATCCTTCCCGATTCCCATCATCCTGCGGGAGCATTTGGAAAAGCAGGACAGGGAGGAGCCGGGGAATATCCGCAGGTTCGAGGACGTCAGCTTTTATGTCCTGTTCAATGAAAATCTTCTCAACGAAGAAAAGCTCCGGGAACTGGTGGCGGAAAAGGAGCGGCAGATCGCGCGGAAGCAGGAAGCGATCCGGATACGCCAGGAAGAATATCAGCAGTATTTTGAGCGGCAGGAGCAGGTGAAAAACCAGTCGGTGAGCCGGGAAAGCTATGAGGAGAATGAGAAACGCCTGAAAGAACTGGCGGATCAGATCCAAGGTACAGACGAGGATATCCGGACGGCTTCCCAGAAGCTTGCGGAACTGAAAGAGCAGATAGAACTCCGGGAGCAGGACATCCGCAGAGCAGACCAGGAGCTGGAACGTCAGCGGCGGAAAGCGGAAGACTTCCAGGAACTGCGGGACGTGTACGAGGAATATGTACATTTCCGGCAGGAACTGGAGCTGTGCAGGAAGGATATGGGCAGGCTTGCGGATAAGCAGAAGCTGTCCAGGGATAAACTGGAAAAACAGCAGGAGCGGCAGAAGTCTTTGGAGACTGAGAGAGATGCTCTGCTCCGGGAAGAAGAAGAGCATCAGGAGGCAGTGCGGAAGTATCGGAGGTATGAGGAATATACGGAACTTAAGGAGAAGGAGGCCGGGGAGGACTGGCGCGGGCTGTGGGCTGCGGCGGAGAGCGGCGGAGCGGCTGCGGCCGAGGGATGGCAGGAGCAAAAAAGTCAATCAGGAGCCGCAGCTGATGCGGCTGTAAAACCCCGTGCAGAAAAATCTGCGGTCCAGATCCGGTTGGATCTGCGGAAGATCGTGTCTGATATGGAAGCCAGATACGCAGCGGTCACTGCTACGGTTTCGCTGGAGATACAGGAACTGGAACGCCAGGAGCAGCTAAGCGGCAGACGCTGCAAAGAAGCAGATCAGGAATTGAAGCATCTGCAGAAAAAATATGGCCTTACAGAAGATGCATGGCAGGATACATACTATAACCGAAAAGAGGAATCTCGCCAGGAAGTCCTTCTGGAAGACCGCAGGATGAAGATCCGGACGAAGCAGTCTCTTTGGAATGAGGAAGATAAGCGGATTGCCGTCCTCACCCAGCAGAAGGCGGATATTCTAAAGCGTATGCGTACAGAGTGCGGCCAGGAGGAGCCTCTGCCCAAAGGCGAGATCCAGAACCAGGATTTTGAGTCCCGGAAAAACCAGCTGAAATATCAGGAAAAGGAATTGAAAAACACCGCGGACAAGCTGCAGAAGCGCCTCCACAGCCTGGATGAAAACCTGACCGCGCTGGCGGAATACAGTGAATTTGAGAAAAAAGAACCGGTGGAATGGGAACAGGATTTTATAGAAATGAACGCCAAGGAGCTGAGGAATTTTAAAGGCATCCTTATCCGGGACTATAACCAGTGCCTAAAATCCAGACAGGACGTGAAGGAGCAGCTGGTCCGCGTGCTGAACCAGATCGTGCGGGATGCGCATTTCCAGGAGGATTATTATAAGAAGCCGCTGGAGGCCATGCTGGAGCTGGCCGGTGACGCAGGGCAGGTGCAGCGCCAGCTGGAGACCACGATTCAGTCCTATGACAGTCTGATGGAAAAGCTGGAAGTGGATATTTCCGTGGTGGAGAAGGAGAAGCAGAAGATCGTGGAACTTTTGGAGGACTATCTCCAGGAAGTTCACCGCAACCTTGGCAGGATCGACCAAAATTCCACGATCACGGTTCGGGAGCGCGCCATCAAGATGTTGAAGATCCAGCTTCCGGCATGGGAAGAAAATGAAAATCTGTACCATATCCGGCTGCAGGATCTGATTGATGAACTGACCGAAAAGGGGATCGGAATCTTTGAGCGAAATGAAAATGCCCAGGAATATTTCGGCACCCGCATGACCACAAGAAATCTGTACGATACGGTGGTGGGTATCGGCAATGTGCAGATCCGCCTCTACAAGATCGAGGCCCAGCGGGAATACCCTATCACCTGGGCAGAGGTGGCAAAAAATTCGGGCGGGGAGGGATTTTTATCCGCATTCGTGATCCTGTCCAGCCTGCTGTACTATATGCGTAAAGACGAGACGGATATTTTCGCGGACCGCAACGAAGGAAAAGTGCTGCTCATGGATAATCCGTTTGCCCAGACCAATGCGTCTCATCTGCTGAAGCCGCTCATGGATGTGGCGAAAAAGACCAATACCCAGCTCATCTGTCTGACCGGGCTTGGAGGGGACAGCATTTACAACCGGTTTGATAATATTTACGTGCTCAACCTGATCGCGGCAAGTCTGCGCAGCGGCATGCAGTACCTCCGGGCCAATCACCTGCGGGGAAATGAGCCGGAGACCATGGTGGTGTCGCAGATTGAAGTGATGGAGCAGCAGGAGTTGGTGTTTTAACGCTGTAAAATGAAAGGGGTTGTCCGCAGAGTATCGAAAAAAGTCTGCGGACGGGCCGGACAGATACGGGGAGAAAGACGAAAGCAGTGGGAGGAAAAACAGGATGAAAGGACACCGCATCGGAGTTATTTCAGATACACACGGCATTTTACGGCCAGAGACCGCAGCGTTTTTAAAAACCTGCGAGATCATACTGCATGCAGGAGATGTTGGAAAGCCAGAAGTTCTCAGACAGCTCAGGTCGATCGCGGATACGCGCGCAGTCCGCGGAAATGTGGATTTGAGACAGATCCGGGATCTTGATGCCCGTGGGGCGGGGAGCCGGAACCACACCGAGGATCCAAAGATCTATGAAGAGGAATCCGAAGCCGGTCAGGCGGATCTGCCGGAAGATTTACCGGAAGAACTGGAAACAGAACTTTTTGGATTCCGTATTTATATGATCCATGACAAAAAGCAGATCCGGAAAGATTTATCAGGCGTGGATCTTATTATCTGCGGGCATTCCCATAAATATGAGACGGGGCGTTTTGGAAATGCAGCCTGCCTGAATCCGGGAAGCTGCGGGCCAAGGAGATTTCGTCTGCCGGTCACGATGATGCTTCTCACACTGTATCCTGCTGAACACCGGCTGAAAACGGAGAGGATTGACTGCATGGATATGCCTGCAATAGGAAAGGGGATATCCCTTATTGAGGATTCGGCATGGATATCACAGGAGGATGCGGTCAGAGATGTGCATGGGAAGTCTGCGGACGGCACAGGGCAGAGAGGGCCGGCAGACACGGGTGAAGAACTGCAGATTCCGGAACAGGATATGTACAGGCTGATCCGGCAGATCATGAAGGAGGTGGATGCCGGAAGAAGGATCGCGGAGATTGCCGCCCGGAACCATATCGATGCGAGGTTTGCGGAGCAGGTGTGCCGGATGTACCTGACACATCCGGGAGTGGATGTGGACGGGCTTGTTGGATATAAATCAGGAAAAGTAGTTTATGATATCCTGCAGGAGTTCCATTCTCTGTGGAATGACAGTCACAGTCTGGTATACGATGATTTTATAGAGAACTATCGTGTCAGATATGAACTGGTCAGGAAGCAGAGAAAGACTGCAAAACAGATATCGCCTTTGTCACTGGAACAATACAGGCTTGAACCAAATACGATGCAGGTAAAGTTTGTAAAAAATATTCAGAAATTACTTGATAAAAAGGATGGACTGCATTGAGTATGATTATCCGGCATTTCATTTGTCAATGGAATGCTTTTGGGCGGAGGTGGTTTCGGGAGACTTGATTTTGAAAGAACATGAGGCGGCGAAATGGCTTTCCAGGGATGAACTGGACAGTGTAGACTGGCTGCCGGCGGATCTGGAGTTAATTGAGAAGATAAAAGGGAAACTGTAGGGAAATGCTCAAGCGCCAAAAACGATTACGCCCATAATATCAAATGGATCTGAAAGGCCGAAATGTTTTCAGGATTTACGAGTCTGTTTACAAAAAGCCGCCTGCCAAAGCAATAGAATTTCTCATTTTTGTCCATAATAACTGGTGAATACATTTGAAATCTAAAACCTGTATCATTATGGAAGAAAGAGGAATCTATGAAAACATTTGACGAATTATATCAGGATCTTCTCCAGAGAAAACTTACACTGGAGGAGCCGCTTCCGGCTGACTATGACCCCTATCATCTGGACTGCCTGCTCCACCCGGAGAAATATGCCTCAGTCCTGCACATTGATGAATGCCAGAAATGCGCTTATGAGCGTGCCTGTCAGAACAGCTGCGTATTCGATGCGATCCGCTGGAATGAGGAAGGAAAGCTGATGATCGATCCGGAGCTCTGCGCGGGCTGCGAGGCATGCATTGAAGCATGCCAGGACGGCAGGCTGACAGCCAGTAAGGATGTACTTCCTGCGATGAAAGCGGTGAGAGAGGCAAAAGGACCGGCCTATATGATGGTAGCCCCGGCATTTTTCGGGCAGTTCAGTGAAGATGTAACTCCAGGGCAGCTGCGGACGGCGTTTAAAGCGCTCGGATTTACGGGGATGGTAGAAGTCGCTTTATTTGCGGATATCCTGACACTGAAGGAAGCGCTGGAATTTGACCGGCATGTACGCCATACCGGAGATTATCAGCTGACAAGCTGCTGCTGTCCGATCTGGATCTCCATGATCCGTAAGATCTACCACGAACTGATGCCCCATGTTCCCGGAGCTGTGTCGCCCATGATCGCCTGCGGCCGTATGATCAAGCGGATTCATCCGGATGCGGTCACGGTATTTGCAGGGCCGTGCCTGGCAAAAAAGAAAGAAGCGAAGGAGCCCGATATCGCGGACGCAGTGGATTATGTGCTCACATTTCAGGAACTGAGAGACATCTTCCGGGCGGCAGATATCCATCCAGAGGAATTGACGGACATTGAAAAGGAACATGCTTCCGCGGCGGGCAGGCTTTATGCAAGAACCGGAGGTGTAAGCCATGCGGTATCTGAGATGGTAGACCAGCTCCGCCCGGACAGGAGCATCCATGTCCGTTCTGAACAGGCAAATGGAACAAAGGCATGTATGGAGATGATCCGACGGATAAAAGAAGGAACCACAGATGCCAATTTCTTTGAGGGGATGGGCTGTGCAGGAGGCTGCGTCGGCGGACCCAGGGCAATCCTTGATGTTGAGGAAGGAACCCGTCATGTAGATACCTATGCCGGAAATGCCCCATACAACACACCGCTGGAAAATCCCTATGTGCGTAAAGTATTGGAAGAGCTGGGACTGGGAACCGTCGAGGAACTGCTGACAGAGGATCAGCTGCTTACAAGAGACTTTTCGTGAAGACAGTCACGTATACCACGAAAATACATGGAGTGAGGAAGGAGAAAGCCGCCCGGAAGTGAGAGCGTTTCTGAGAAAGCTCACACTTCCCCTGGCATGTTCCCCTGTGACCTTCACGGTATAGATTCCGTTTTCTTCAATTTCAAGATGAAATGCGATGGATGAGATGATTTCATTATTTTCATAAATGATCTCATCACCTTTGCAGATTGTCACTGCCATGCGGCCGTCATCTACGGTAATTGCGGCACTCAGAATATCTCCGGCTTCCAGAGTGAGATCCTGAGAATCGGTGGAGTGGAGCTTTTGAAAAGCCATGATAAATTCACTGTCATTTCCGGTTCTGCTCCCATTAAATACAGAAATAGGAGGGTCGGTCAGGAAGCAGGCCGCGAGGAGAATACAGACTACCGCGGATGCTGCGCTGATCCCGAATCCCGTTTTTTTATAATGCAATATGTTGTTCACCCGTTTTTTTACATCTGTTTCGCCGAAAGCAAGCGGGCAGGCAAGAACCATTTTTTGACGCATGCTGCAGGAAACAAGCGCATTGGCATAGGCTTTGCGTTCGTCCGGATCAAAACTGCGGATCACCTGTTCATCGCATGCCAGTTCCAAATCACGGCAAAACAAGATATATGCCGCCCAGACCAGGGGATGGAACCAGTATACTGCCAGCAGGACATAGCCCAGTATTTTCCACCAGTGGTCTCTTCTCTTCAGATGCGCCTCCTCATGCGCGGTCACATATCTGAGATCGTCCAGGCAGATTCCGGAAGGCAGGACGATCCGGGGGTTTAGAAGTCCCAGGATAAACGGCGATGTGACGGCATCACAGAGCCAGAGCTTTTCCGGTATGGAAATCCCTTCCTGCGTATTCTGCAGTATAGACCTTATCGGTACTCTTTCCCGTACTCTGACGCAAAGCTGCAGACAGCGGAATACCCCATACCCAAGCAAGAGGATAGCTCCCGCTGCCCATACGGTTCCGGCGGCGGACATCCAGATATACAGAGGATTTGCACTGGCTCCGGGAACCGGCGAAAAGGTCCGGCTGATGACCGGATTCAGGGCGCGGTTGAGAAATAGAACCCCGGTGCTGACCGTAGGATTCTGTGCATACCGGACCACCTGCGGGTCAAATGTTTCCGCACTGGGGATCAGGCTGAACGGTGCTTTCAAAGAAATTGGGCAGATCAGCCGGAAAGCGGTGATTCCCCACAGCACACAGGCGATCCGCTTCGGTGCTTTTTTCAGAAAAAACCGCAGCAGGAGAACCGCCGAAATAAGCCATCCTGCCGCAATGCTCATATTCAGAAGCTTCAAAAATATCATATCCATAGCGAAACCTCCTGACGTTACTCTGCATCAATTATTTTACGGATCTGCGCGGCTTCATCCGGGGACAACGGAGCATTTTGGGTAAAAGCGGCGATAAACGCAGGAAGGGAACCCTCAAAGGTATCATCTACAAATTTTCTGCTCTGCATGGTATAAAATTCCTGGCGCGAGATCACAGAAGTAACCATTCCCTTTTCGTTGCGGAACAGACCCTTGTCGCAGAGCCGCCGCAGTACATTGTGAGCCGTTGTGCGCTTCCAGTGAAATTCTACCGCAGTCAGCTTTACCAGCTCCGAGGAGGTAACCGGTTCATGTTCCCAGATCATGTCCGCATAGCGGGCCTCGATCACGCCTAATTGAATATCAGCCATAGTGTATTCCTCCTTCTTTACGGCAGCCCGGTTATGATAGGACCATACATTGTGGTCTCTATATTCAGACTACAATATATGGACTTGCTTGTCAAGAAAAAAATACTTGACAAACAAGGTTTGAGAAATGGCTTAAATATGCCGCTTTGAGAAGTTTTCTATATCTGATTGTTGTAATTATGTTGCAAATTGAATATTAGCATGAGA
>Ga0137306_100339_pt1 | contig 70208 bp, 58 predicted proteins | sample Inofroosms_March_FD_97187 | JGI IMG/M metagenome (GOLD analysis project Ga0137306, IMG submission 97187) | Mouse cecal microbial communities from Vienna, Austria - N-Acetylneuraminic and N-Acetylglucosamine D2O microcosms_March | ecosystem: Host-associated > Mammals > Digestive system > Large... | reverse complement strand
TCGCAAGACAGCCGGAGGCAGAGGGCAAAATCAGAACTTCTCTGCTGCTGGGCTGTGCCCTGGCAGAGGCGACGGCAGTATACGGGTTTGTAATCGCGCTGTGTATTATTCTGTTTCTGGGACAATAAGGGCGTCTGCGGAACCTGTAATCAGCAGAAGCCCGAACAGTGCCCATAACAATTTAAGGATGCGGAGCAGACAGAAATTGTTATGCCGGCTGAGGTACTGGGAGGGCGTCTGCGGAACCTGTAATCAGCAGAAGCCCGAACAGTGCCCATAACAATTTAAGGATGCGGAGCAGACAGAAATTGTTATGTCGGCTGAGGTACTGGGAGGGTGTATGCGGAACTTGTAATACGAAAGGCGGGTGAAATAAAATGCTGACGCTTGAGTTTTGGAATGTCCTCTGTACCATTATAAATCTAGTGCTACTTTATATTTTATTGAAGAAATTTTTATTCGGACCTGTAATCAGTGTGCTGGAAAAGCGCAAGGCGCTGCTGGAGGGGCAGTTTGCCTCTGCCAGCGAGATGCGGAAAACGGCGATGGAGCTGAAAAAGCAATATGAAACGTCCATTCATACGGTCGAGGCGGAGTCGGCCCAGATCCTGCAGAAAGCCAGAGAGGACGGCGAGACGGAGTACCGGCGTATTGTGGGCGAAGCCAGTGAGAAAGCAGACAGGATGGTGGCGCAGGCCCAGGCGGCCATCGTTGAGGAGAAAGAAAAAGCACTGAAGGAGATGGAGTCGGATATTGCCTCTCTCGCGGTTGATGTTGCAAAGAAAATTCTGGAAGATGACAAAGGCGGGTGGTTCTGATGGGACAGGAAGATATAAGACAGGATGACACAAAACAGAACAGCGGCGCCGTGAAAAAAGCGCTTCTGCTCTACGCCGCAGAGCCCTCTGAGGAACAATTGCTGCGTCTGACGGAATTCCTTAAAAATAAACTGGACTGTTCCGAAATGGAGCTGGAGATGAGAGAGGATCCGGCCCTGATCAGCGGCTTTGTGCTGCGGGCCGAGAGCCGGGAATATGATTTCAGTGCCCAGGGGCGGTTAAGACAGCTAAAGCAGAAGCTGTTTTCCGCTGATAGCGGGAAAAAAGCTCAGGGAATACAGGATATCATTCCTATTTTCCGGGAGCGGGTGAAAGAATTCCAAGGAGAGACCGAAATCCGGCAGGAGGTGGGGTTTGTCACCTGGGCAGGAGACGGCATTGCGATACTGGACGGTATCCGCCATGCCATGTACGGCGAAATTCTGCTGTTTGACAATGGGGTGAAAGCCATGGTGCAGGATGTACGCGCCGATGAAACCGGCTGCATTCTGTTCGGCCGGGACGATGAGATCCGGGAGGGTTCCCGTGCGGTGTGCACCGGCAGGATGGCAGGCATTCCCGTAGGGGAAGGATTTATCGGCAGAATCGTGGACGCTCTGGGGGAGCCCATCGACGGACGGGGAGAGATTGTGAGCAGCGAGTACCATCCCATTGAGCATGAGGCGCCGGGCATTGTGGAGAGAAAGTCTGTCAGTGTTCCGCTGGAAACAGGCATTCTGTCCATTGATTCCATGTTCCCCATCGGGCGGGGCCAGCGGGAACTGATTATCGGGGACCGTCAGACAGGTAAAACGTCCATTGCCGTCGATACGATTCTGAATCAGAAGGGCAAGGACGTAATCTGCATTTATGTGGCTGTCGGGCAGAAGGCTTCTACGGTGGCAAAGATTGTGAACACACTGAAAAGCCATGACGCCATGGACTATACGATTATTCTGTCCGCGACGGCCAGTGATCCGGCACCGCTGCAATATGTGGCTCCCTATTCCGGCACGGCGCTGGCAGAATATTTTATGCATCAGGGAAAAGACGTGCTGATTGTTTACGACGATCTGTCCAAACATGCGGTGGCCTACCGGGCGCTGTCCCTTTTGCTGGAGCGTTCTCCGGGCAGAGAGGCGTATCCGGGGGACGTATTCTATTTACATTCCCGGCTTTTGGAGCGGTCCAGCCGGCTGAGCGATGAGCTGGGCGGCGGTTCCATCACGGCACTGCCGATTATTGAGACACAGGCCGGGGACGTGTCCGCCTATATTCCCACCAATGTGATCTCCATTACCGATGGCCAGATTTTCCTGGAGACGGATCTGTTTTTCTCAGGAATGCGGCCTGCGGTCAATGTGGGACTTTCCGTATCCCGTGTGGGCGGTGCTGCACAGACAAAGGCGATGAAAAAGGCGGCGGGCAGTATCCGGATCGACCTGGCCCAGTTTAGGGAGATGGAAGTGTTCACCCAGTTCAGTTCTGATCTGGATGCCTCCACAAAGGAACAGCTGCAGTACGGAAACAGCCTGATGGAATTGTTAAAACAGCCGCTGTGCAGTCCCTTAAGCCTTCACGAGCAGGTGATTACGCTGTGTGCCGCCACCCATAAAGTGATGCAGGACATAGAGCTGAAAAAAATCAAGGCGTTCCAGCAGGGGATGCTGGACTATTTTGATACCGCATATCCGGAGATCGGCCGACAGATTGAAACGGAACGGGCCTTATCGGAGGAGCTGGAAGAACAGATTCTGAAAATCGCCCGGGAATATAAGAGCCGGAACCAGTAGGCCCATCCAACCCCTGGGAGCTGCGGAATTGAATGACAAAGAGGAATGATTTATGGCAGGAGCGAGAGAAATACAGAGCAGGATGAAAAGTATCCGGGATACGATGAAGATCACCAGTGCAATGTATATGATTTCATCTTCCAAGCTGAAACGGGCGAAAACGGCCCTGGAGCAGACGGAGCCATATTTTTATATGTTACAGTATACGCTGGAACGGATTATGCGGCATTTTCCCGATATGGAGCATCCGTTCTTTGACGCCCATCCCGTGCAGGATCCGGCCAGAAAACGGACAGGTTATATTGTTGTTACCGGAGATAAGGGGATGGCCGGGGCATATAATCACAATGTAATCAGGATGGCCCAGCAGGAAATGGATGCCGGCGGGGGAAATGACACGCTGTTTATTGTGGGACAATTGGGATATCATTATTTTGAAAAAAAGGGCGTCCATATTGATACGCATTTTCACTATACGGCGCAGAATCCCACGCTTGGGCGGGCAAGGGTAATCGCCGAGAAAGTGCTGGATCTGTATAACAGAAAAGAACTGGATGAGGTATATATTATCTTTACGAAAATGAGCGACGCCGCTCATATGGATGCCATGATGACCAAACTGCTGCCGGCGGACAGGGAGCTTTTCAGCGTACCCCTTCCCGCCGACGCGCCGATGGAAGCGCTGGAGCTTCTGCCTTCTCCGAAAGTGGTGATTGAGCGGATTATTCCTCATTATGTCAGCGGGTTTATCTACGGCGCTCTGGTGGAATCCTTTGCCAGCGAACAGAATTCCAGGATGATGGCCATGGAATCAGCCACTGCCAGCGCAAAAGAGATGCTCAAAGATCTGCAGACACAGTATAACCGGGTACGGCAGGCGGCGATCACCCAGGAAATCACGGAGGTGATCAGCGGCGCCAAAGCGTTGAGACGGAAGAAAGGAGGCGCCATGCGCCGATGAACAGAAATCAGACAGTAGAAAACCAGATGATGGAAGGGGAACCTTCCGCGGCAGCACCGGATAATCATTTTCTGCGGAAAGGGAAAATCCTGCAGGTGATGGGGCCTGTAATCGACGTGGAATTTGAAGGGCAGGAGCTTCCCTATATGAAGGAAGCTCTTTATGTGGATAATCACGGAAAACCGTGTGTCATGGAAGTGGCTCAGCATGTGGGGCGGGGAACGGTGCGCTGCATCACCCTGTCGGCCAGCGAGGGGCTGAGCAGGGATATGGAAGTATATGCTACCGGCGCGGGGATTCAGGTACCGGTAGGGGAGAAAACGCTGGGGCGGCTGTTCAATGTGCTGGGCGAGACCATCGACGGCGGAGCGTCTCTGGATGATGAGGAACATTGGGTGATTCACCGGGATCCGCCGGCATTTATGGAGCAGAGTCCGGTGGTGGAGGTGCTGGAAACCGGCATCAAAGTCATCGACTTGCTTGCCCCTTATGCAAAAGGCGGGAAGATCGGCCTGTTCGGCGGCGCCGGCGTGGGGAAAACGGTGCTGATTCAGGAGCTGATCCGGAATATCGCCACGGAGCATGGCGGATATTCGATTTTTACCGGCGTGGGCGAGCGGTCCAGAGAGGGCAATGATCTGTGGCATGAGATGCAGGAATCAGGCGTTCTGGAGAAGACGGCCCTGGTATTCGGACAGATGAATGAGCCGCCGGGAGCCCGTATGCGGGTGGCGGAGGCCGGACTTACCATGGCAGAATATTTCCGGGACAGGGAGCATCAGAACGTGCTGCTGTTTATTGACAATATCTTTCGTTTTGTCCAGGCCGGTTCCGAAGTTTCCGCTCTGCTGGGCCGTATGCCTTCGGCGGTGGGCTATCAGCCTACCCTGGCTACGGAGATGGGCGGCGTTCAGGAGCGGATCGCATCAACGAGGAATGGGGCCATTACCTCCGTCCAGGCGGTTTATGTGCCGGCGGATGATTTGACAGATCCGGCGCCTTCCACCACATTTGCTCATCTGGACGCCACCACCGTGTTGTCCAGAAAGATTGTGGAGCAGGGGATTTACCCGGCGGTGGACCCGTTAGAGTCCACATCCAGAATTCTGGAAGCAGATGTGGTGGGAGAGGAACATTACGAGACGGCCAGAATGGTGCAGGAGATTTTGCAGAAATACAGAGAGCTGCAAGATATTATCGCCATTCTTGGTATGGAAGAACTGTCGGAAGAAGATCAGAAGACGGTGTACCGGGCCAGAAAGATTCAGCGTTTCCTCTCTCAGCCCTTCCATGTGGCGGAGAATTTTACCAGCGTGCCGGGGAAATATGTGCCCCTTCATGAGACGATCCGGGGTTTTAAGGCGATTATAGAGGGTGAAATGGACGGGTACCCGGAGTGGGCGTTTTTTAATGTGGGAACCATAGACGAGGTAATTGAAAAGGCAAAGGCAGGCCGGTAGCTATGACGGATCAGACATTTACGCTGCGTGTGATTGCCAGCGATAAAATATTTTATGACGGAAAATGTATTCAGTTGATTATCCCGACTACGGACGGTGCAATGGGCATTCTGGCCAACCATGAAACTATGGTGGTGGCTGTCAGCAATGGGGATATGCGGATACAGACAGAAGACGGAAGCTGGATTGAGGCGGTCATCGGCACCGGCTTTGCCCAGATTTCCAACAACCGGGCCATGGTGCTGGCGGATACGGCGGAGCGGCCGGAAGAAATTGATGCGGAGCGGGCGAAGCGGGCCATGGAGCGGGCCCAGGAGCGGCTGCGCCAGAAGCAGAGCCTGCAGGAATACCATCTGAGCCAGGCGGCGCTGTCCAGGGCCATGTCCAGACTGAGTATGAGCAGTAAGTACAGAGAGCATTAAAAAATCGGGAATGACGGGCAAAAACCTGTCGTTCCCTTTTTCAATCAGGGGAATATGCTGCGGAAAAGAGGCTTTTTGTCGGATTTTATGTTGTAAGTGCGTAGAATAATCGGTATAATAGATGCCATGGAAAAACCGGTAAAATTTAAAAAGTAATCGAAAAGGATAGATAAAATGAAACTACTAAAGACGATTTTCAGCCGCATTTTTATTTTTGGACTCTGCCTGGTCCTGCAGTTTGTCTGGTATATTGAGCTGTTCTGGAATCTGGCCAGTATTTCCGCGCCGATTATGGCGTTCTGTATGCTGCTCAGTGTGCTGGTGGTACTGATGATTGTGAGAAAGGACCAGAACCCGGCTTTGAAGATTCCGTGGATCATCGCGATTCTGGCGCTGCCGCTGCTGGGCGGGCTGCTCTATCTGTTTCTGGGCACAAAACGCCCGGCGAGGCATATGCGCAGAAAGCTGGACCGGGCGTACGGCCGGTCTGCCGGTCTGCTGAAACAGGACCCGGAAATTCTGAGAGAACTGGAAGAAAAGGATAAAAGGGCCGTAGGGCAGTGCCGTTATCTGAATCATGAGGGCTATCCGGTCTATAAAAACACGGAAGCCGCCTATTATCCCCTGGGGGATCTGGTGTATCCGGTGATGCTGGAGGAGCTGAAAAAGGCGGAGCATTTTATTTTTCTGGAATACTTCATTATTGACGATGACGGGATGTGGAACGGCATTCTTGAGATTCTGGAGGAGAGGGTCAGAGCCGGCGTGGAGGTGCGGGTGATCTATGACGATGTGGGCTGTCTGCCCACTGCCCTGCCTGCCGATTACTGGCGTCAGTTGGAGAAAAAGGGCATCAAGTCCTTTGCCTTCAACCCTTTTATTCCTATTTTTTCCGTGGCGATGAACAACCGAGATCACCGGAAGATAACGGTAATCGACGGCCATACGGCTTTCAGCGGCGGCATCAATCTGGCGGACGAATATATTAACAGGAAGGTAAAATACGGCCACTGGAAAGACAATGGCTTCCGGCTGAAAGGCGAGGCGGTCTGGAGCTACACGGTGATGTTTCTTGATATGTGGAACGCATTCCGTCCGGAGGACCAGGACTATGAGGCATTCCGCCCTCGTGTCTGGCATCCGGAAGCATTTACGGGAACCGGATACATACAGCCTTACGGGGATTCCCCTCTTGACAGCGAGGTAACGGGGGAAAATGTCTATCTGAATATCATTAATCAGGCCCATGATTATGTATATATTTTCACCCCTTACCTGATTATTGACAATGAAATGATTACGGCGCTGACACTGGCGGCCAAGCGGCAGGTGGATGTGCGGATTGTTACGCCGGGTATTCCGGACAAAAAAGCGGTATTCTGGCTGACCCAATCCTATTATGAAGGGCTGATCAGACATGGCGTGAAAATATATGAGTACACGCCCGGCTTTATTCATGGAAAATGTTTTGTGGCAGACGACCGGATGGCGACGGCAGGCACGATCAATGCCGATTACAGAAGCCTGTATCTGCACTTTGAATGCGGCACTTATTTTTATGATTCTCCGGTGGTGGCCCAGATTAAGGCGGATTTTCTGGATACGTTTGAGAAGTGCAGGCTGATTGGGAAAGAGGACTGTGCGGCAGGGCTGCCAAAAAGTCTGTTCCAGATGATTCTGCGGGTGTTTGCGCCGCTGATGTGACCTGAAAAACAGCAAATCGACTGGCAAATAATCTGTGCGTGCGTATAATACATGGAAGGAAGCAGGGAGAAGGGCTGATGGAACGCATAAAAGTAGCCGATATGCACTGTGATACGATTTCGATGATCCAGTATAAAAGGAACAGAGGAGAACAAGCGGTTCTGCGGAACAACGATCTGTATATTGATCTGGAAAAGCTGAGACGGGGCGGATACATGCTGCAGACCTTTGCCATTTTTACGGATCTTTCGGAAAAGGATCCGCTGGAGACGGCTCTGGAACAGGCCGATATCTTTTATCGGGAGATGGAGGCCAATCGGGATCTGATCCTTCCGGTTACGACGATGGCCCAGGCAGAGCGGAATATGGCGGAGGGGAAGCTGTCGGCTCTTTTGTCCCTGGAGGGCGGCGACGCCTGCCGGGGAAATATCGGCATCCTGCGGGATTTTTACCGGCTGGGTGTCCGGATGCTGACCCTGACCTGGAACTATGAAAATGAGCTGGCGCATCCGCAGACGCCCCGGAGCAGAGGAAAGCTGTCCGGGGTCGGCAGGACATGCGCCGCGGTGAAAGGAAAACTGCGGAAAAATCTCTCTGCCGGTTCGGAGCGGGCGGCCAAGCGCAGCCGGGAGAGAGGGCTGAAAAAGACTGGCTTCGCTTTTCTGGAGGAGATGGAGCGGTTGGGCATGGTAATCGACGTTTCCCATCTGTCGGACGACGGATTTTATGACGTGCTGGAGCATACCCGCCGCCCTTTCGTGGCCAGCCATTCTAATGCCAGGACGCCGGCGCCCCACCTTCGGAACCTGACCGATGCCATGCTGAAAAGTCTGGCAGACAGGGGCGGCGTGGCCGGAGTGAATTTTTATAACCGGTTTCTGGAGGATCCGGCCGGCCGGGCAGATGCGAATCTGTCGGCGGAAGCTTCCGCCGGCGGAAATCCTGATTCGGAAATCACCATGAATGAAGCGATTATCCGTCAGATCAGGTATATGACCAATGTGGGCGGCATGGACAGCGTGGGGCTGGGAACGGATTTCGACGGTTTTGTCTGTCCGCTGGAGATGGAAAACTGTTCCGGCATGCAGCGGCTGGCGGAGGATCTGGAGCGGGCAGGGTTTACAAACGGGGAAATAGAGGGTATATTTTATAAGAATGTGACGCGGGTATACAGGGAGATTCTGGACGGCAAAAGGGCGTTTTGATGCCAGGCTTCAAGCCACGTTTTGCGGGAATTACAGACGGAGAGAAAGAAATATGTATACATTTAACAGCAGAGTCCGGTACAGTGAGATCGGAAATGACGAAACTTTGAGTATGTATGGCGTGATTAACTATTTTCAGGACTGCAGCACCTTTCAGTCGGAGTCGCTGGGCTTGGGAATCGACGCTTTGAACGAACGGCACAGGGCATGGCTTCTGAGCGGGTGGCAGATTGACGTGCTGCGGTATCCCGGACTGGGGGAGGAGATTGAGATCGGTACCTTCCCCTATGATTTCCGGGGATTTTTCGGCATGAGGAATTTTTTTATCAAAAGCGGCCGGGGCGAGATGCTGGTGAAAGCCAATTCCATATGGGTATGTGTGAATACGGATACGGGGCATCCCGCAAAAGTGACGCCTGAGGAGGCGGCAGCCTACGGCATGGAGCCAAGGCTTGATATGGAATACCGGGACAGGCGGCTGAAACTGCCGGAAAAGCTTTCGGAATTTGCCGCCATGGAACCATTTCCCGTTAAGCGGTATCATATTGATACGAATCATCATGTCAATAACAGCTATTATCCGCTGATGGCCTGGGAATATCTGCCGGAGGGCTTTTGGTGCCGCAGGTTACAGGTGGAGTATAAGACGGCGGCGGTGTTTGGGGACCGCATCTGTCCCTATGTGCTGGAACGGGACGGCGTGTACTGGACCGTTCTGGCGGACGGCGAACAGAATCCCTATGCGGTAATACGGGCGGAAGAAAAGTAATGAAAAGGACTGTAGCGGAACGCAATTAACAGCGGAAGTCCATATGAACCCCGGAAGGATTTACGGACGCCATAGCGGCCGGAAATTCTTCCAGAGCAAGGGGGTTCAGGAGGACTGTAGCGGAACGCAATTAACAGCGGAAGTCCGTATGAACCCCGGAAGGATTTACGGACGCCGCAGCGGCCGGAAATTCTTCCAGATAAGGGGGGTTCAGAAGGACTGTAGCGGAACTGAATTAGGAGAAAAATATATGTTGGAATTGGGAAAGAAACAATGTCTGGTCTGGAAGCGGACCACGGAGCACGGCGCTTATCTGGGGACGGAGAGCGCAAAAGAAGAAGTGCTGCTGCCGAAGAAGTATTTAAAACCGGAGCAGCGGATCGGTGATGAGATCGAAGTGTTTCTCTACAAAGATTCGGAGGACAGGCTGATCGCCACCACACGGGAGCCGAAGGTGGAGCTGGGACGTCTGGCTTTGCTGGAAGTGGTTCAGGTGACTGCAATCGGCGCATTTCTCGACTGGGGACTGGAAAAGGACTTATTTCTGCCTTTTAAAGAGCAGACCCGTAAGCTGAAACCCGGCGATCGGTGTCTTGTTGCCCTTTATATTGATAAAAGCGACAGGCTGTGCGCCACCACAAAGGTGTATTCCCATTTGGAATGTCCCGGGAATGGCCTGTTCCGGGAGGGACAGCATGTGAAGGGAACGATTTATGAGGTGAAACCGGAGCTTGGCGCGCTGGTGGCCGTGGAAAACCGGTACTTCGGCCTGGTTCCCCGCCAGGACTTTTTCCAGGATAAAAAGCCCGGCGATGTGGTCAGCGCGCGGATTGTGAAAATCCGGGAGGACGGCAAGCTGGATCTGTCGCTGCGGGAAAAAGCCTATCTGCAGATGGACGCGGACGCGGCTCTTGTGATGGAGCGGATCGAGGAGCGGGGCGGCAGGCTGCCCTTTACCGATAAGGCGGCGCCGCTGGTGATTCAGCGGGAATTCGGCCTGAGCAAAAACGCCTTTAAGCGGGCGGTGGGACGGCTCTTGAAGATGGGGGAAATCCGGCTTGGGGAGGACAGCATAGAGAAGGCGGAGAAGGAACGCTGAAAGGAAGCGTTCGAATCCGTCCGTGTCCGGACGGATTCGGCAGGCGCCGTCATAAAGGGGAGAACAGTAAAAGAGCCATCGCTTTACGGCAATGGCTCCTTTTATGGTGAAAGTATGCAGTATATCCGCATTCTCAGGGGAGGCTGTTCTGATTCCCTGTATACAGCCTCGGCGGCTGTTAACGGGGGGTGCCCGGCAGCAGCTAAAAATAACGGCTGCCGGGTATGAGTATGAAAAAGCTTATATCACTTTCATGATATGCATATAGTATAGCGCATAATTATGATAATATTATGTTGGAATCCTGAAAAAAATATTAAAATTTGAAAAAACATTTGAAAAACCGTCAGCATTGTATATAATATAAATACTTAAACCGGTGAACCGGATGATCTGCCGAAGCATCGGCGAATCAGTATGCATGGAGAGAGATGGTTTTGAAAGCACCATATTGATCTGATAAAACAAAGAAAATAATCAGGAGGAAGAAAGAAAATGATGTTGTCAACGGACATTGGAATCGATTTGGGAACCGCAAGTATACTCGTATATATAAAAGGCCGGGGCGTGGTATTAAAAGAGCCCTCGGTAGTAGCTTTTGACCGTGATACAAACCAGATTAAAGCCATCGGTGAGGAAGCCAGGCTGATGATCGGCAGAACGCCGGGGAATATCGTGGCGGTCCGCCCTTTGCGTCAGGGCGTGATTTCCGACTACACCGTGACGGAGAAAATGCTGAAATACTTTATAAAGAAAGCCGTGGGCAAAAAGACGCTGCGGAAACCCAGAATCAGCGTCTGCATTCCCAGCGGCGCAACCGAGGTGGAGAAGAAAGCGGTTGAGGACGCCACCTATCAGGCAGGGGCCAGAGAAGTGACGATTATCGAGGAGCCGGTGGCAGCGGCTATCGGAGCCGGAATTGATATCTCCAAAGCCTGCGGCAATATGATTGTGGATATCGGCGGCGGCACCTCCGATATTGCGGTGATTTCTCTGGGCGGCACCGTGGTCAGCACCTCCGTGAAGGTGGCCGGCGATGATTTTGACGAGGCCATTGTCCGGTATATGCGCAAGAAACACAATCTGCTGATCGGCGAGCGCACCGCAGAGGATATCAAGATCAATATCGGCTGTGCGGACAAGCGTCCGGAGGTGGCCACCATGGACGTAAGAGGCCGGAACCTGGTGACAGGTCTGCCGAAGACGATCTCGATCACTTCCGACGAGACGCTGGAAGCTTTGCGGGAGCCTGCCATGTCCATTGTAGACGCCGTTCACAGCGTACTGGAGAAGACCCCGCCGGAACTGGCGGCGGATATCTATGACCGGGGGATTGTGATGACCGGCGGCGGTTCTCTGTTAAGCGGCCTGGATACGCTGATTGAGGAAAAAACCGGGATCAATACGATGATCGCCGAAGAGCCTATGACTGCGGTTGCCATCGGAACCGGCAAGTTTATTGAGTTTACCAACGGGGAACGGGACGAGAAATAATCGTTTCGCGGATTTTTTTGTCCGCCGAAGCATCTGAAAGCAATTCCACATGCAGTTTCCTTTAAATATAATCTGATCCGACAAAATGTGCCGCCCTGCAGCATACCTTTCGGCAGCGGTACATTTTGCCGGATCCTTCGTCATGAGTCACTTCTCTGCGTGGAAGTGTGGGATGAAAGAATATGGCAGTCATATCAGGATATGTTGAGCACATCATTTTCCGCAATCAGGACAATGGTTATACCGTTATGGAGCTGGCGGCCGGGAAAGACACGGCGACTCTGGTGGGAACCTTTTCTTATATCAGCGAAGGGGAATACATAGAGGCAGAGGGAGAGCTGACCGAGCATCCCGTCTACGGAGAGCAGCTTCGGGTCATCAGGTACGAGCTGAAAACGCCGGAGGATATTGATTCCGTCCGGCGGTATCTGGGTTCCGGCGCGATCAAGGGCGTGGGGCCTTCTTTGGCTGACCGGATTGTGAAAAAGTTTAAAGCCGATACCTTCCGGATTATGGAGGAAGAACCGGAGAGGCTGGCGGAAGTGAAGGGCATCAGCGAGTCCAAAGCCATTCAGATCGGCGAGCAGGCGGCCGAGAAGCGGGATCAGCGTCAGGCCATGCTGTTTTTGCAGCAGTACGGGATTACGGTTAATCTGGCGGTGAAGATTTATAAGCGTTACGGAGACGAGATTTATTCCGTGATGAAAACCAATCCCTACCGGATGGCGGATGATATTCCCGGTGTGGGTTTTAAAATCGCCGATGAAATCGCCGGCAGGGTGGGGATTCATACGGATTCGGATTTTCGGATTCAAAGCGGCCTGATGTATGTTTTGCAGCAGGCGCTGGGGAACGGTCATGTCTACCTTCCTCTGGAGGAACTGATGGCTCAGACCAGTCAGTTGCTGCAGGTGGAGCCGGATTCGATGGAGCGGCATGTTATGGATCTGACTATCGACAAAAAGCTGGTGACAAAAGCCGTGCCGGAAGGACAGGGCGTCTATATTTCCAGATATTATTATATGGAATTAAATGCGGCCAGGATGCTCCATGATCTGAATGTCCGGTATCCGGCGGCGGAGGCAGGACTGACAAAGAAGCTGGAGCAGATCGAGAGCCAGACAGGCATGGAGCTGGATGAACAGCAGCGCCAGGCATTTATAAATGCGGCCCGGAACGGCCTTTTGATTATCACCGGAGGGCCGGGAACCGGAAAAACCACGGTGATCCGAAATATCATCCGTTTTTTTGAGTCGGAGGATATGGAGATTTTGCTGGCGGCTCCCACCGGGCGGGCGGCGAAGCGGATGACGGAAGCCACGGGCTGCGAGGCGAAAACCATTCACCGGATGCTGGAATTAAACGGCGTACCGGAGGATGAGTCCCGGACAGAACAGTTTCAGCGCAATGAGCAGAACCCGCTGGAGGCAGATGCCATTATCATCGACGAAATGTCCATGGTGGACATTCATCTGCTCTACGCGCTGTTAAAGGCGGTGACGGTAGGTACCCGTCTGATTCTGGTGGGCGACGTGGATCAGCTGCCCAGCGTGGGGCCGGGAAATGTGCTGCGGGATGTGATCGGCTCCGGTTCCTTTGCGGTGGTGAAGCTGGAAAAGATTTTCCGCCAGGCCGCTCAGAGCGACATCATTGTCAATGCCCATAAGATCAACGCCGGCGAAGGGATCGATCCGGACGCAAGGAGCAAAGACTTTCTGTTTATCAAGCGGCAGGATGCCAATGCCATTATCAACGCGTCCATCACGCTGGTCCGGGATAAGCTGCCCCGTTATGTAGGCGCTCCCATGTATGATATTCAGGTGATGACCCCGATGCGCAAGGGCGCTCTGGGGGTGGAACGGCTGAATACGATTCTCCAGGAATTCTTGAATCCGCCGTCCCCCGATAAGAAGGAAAAGGAGCTGGGCACAGTGACCTTCCGGGAGGGCGACAAGGTGATGCAGATCAAAAATAACTATCAGATGGAATGGGAAGTGCGCAGCCGGCAGTACAATGTGGCGCTGGAAAAAGGGACCGGCGTTTTTAACGGCGATATGGGCGTGGTGCGTCAGATTAATTCTTTCGGCGAAGAACTGACGGTGGAATATGACGAGAACAGATTTGTCACCTATGAGTTTAAACAGTTGGACGAGCTGGAGCTGGCCTATGCGATCACGATTCACAAGTCTCAGGGCAGCGAGTATCCTGCCGTGGTGATTCCGCTGCTTTCCGGTCCCCGGATGCTGATGAATCGGAATCTGATTTATACGGCCGTCACCCGTGCCCGCTCCTGCGTCTGTATTGTGGGGTCGCCTCACACCTTTCAGGAGATGGTGGCGAATGAGCGGCAGCAGAGACGGTATTCCAGCCTGAGTGAACGGATTAGGGAGCTGTGAGAAAGAAGGGTGAAATAAATAGATTGGAATAAAGTGATATGCGGTGCGGGAAAAACAGATGATGTCCGGAATTTCCTGCGCAGAACGGCACGGCGGCTTGGCGGGGAATGTCTGGATGTTTTGTTTCCCAGAATCTGTCCGCTGTGCGGAACCATTGTTACGAAAGAAGAAGGGCTGATCTGCCGGGCGTGCATTCCGAAGGCAGAGCGGCTCTTTTTGCGTGAGCCGCTGTGCAAAAAGTGCGGAAAGCAGTTGGAATCTGAGATTCAGGAATACTGTTTTGACTGCACGGCCCACCCGAAACTGTTCTGGCAGGGGATTTCTCTGTTTGCGTACCGGGATGAGGCGAAAGAATCCATGATGGGGTTTAAATATCATAATAAGCGGGAATTTGCCGATTATTACGGGGAAGAACTGATGCGCCGCTACGGGCGACGTCTGCGGCAGGCGGGTGCCCAGGCCGTAATCCCTGTTCCGCTGCATGCCAGAAAACAGCGGGACAGGGGGTATAATCAGGCGGAGCTTCTGGCACGGAAGCTGGGGGCCGCCCTGGAGATTCCGGTGTATCCGAGGGGACTGATCCGGATGCAGGACACCGCGCCTCAGAAAACATTACAGGGCAGCCAGCGGAAGAAAAATCTTTACCATGTCTTCCGGGCGGGAAGGCTGCCGGATGGAATCGACACCGTGATTCTGGCAGATGATATCTATACCACCGGCGCTACGATGAACGCCTGCTGCGCCGCGCTGCGCGGAGCCGGGGTACAAAAGATTTTCTGTGTCAGCGTGTGCAGCGGAAGGAACTGAGATCGGGATTCCTTCGCCGCCAGGGTGATTTTCGCGATTGACAGGTTTCGTTTAAACGAATATAATAAAAAGGATTTTACGACCATATTCTGCGAGGTGTTAAATGATGAATGGTTATATGACAGTTCAGGAGACTGCGGACAAATGGGGCGTCACGCCGCGCCAGGTTCAGATTTTGTGCAAGACAAACCGCATTGCCGGCGCCGTCCGTATGAGCCGTATCTGGATTATCCCGGAAGATGCCGAAAAGCCGACCAGTGATAAGAGAAAGGCAGAATATGGAGAGGACTGACTGTTCCGGTCTGCAGCTTCTGGCAGACCGTTTTCATGCCAATTTAGAATTTTATAAAGATGTAAAAAATGCATATAACGAATATTCCTGCAGAATGGAATATATTGATTCGTTCTTAAAGCTTCTGGGATGGGATGTGGCGAATGAAAAGGGAGCGGCCCCCCAGTATCGGGAGGTAATCGCCGAGAATTATGCTTCCCGTACGGACCGCCCCGATTACACGATGACGCTCAGAGGCGTACCCAGGTTTTTCGTAGAAGCCAAAAAGCCTGCGGTGGACATTACCAGAGACGCCGCGCCGGCGATTCAGACCAGGAAGTATGGTTGGAACGCGAAGCACAAACTGGCCGTGTTGACGAATTTTGAGTATCTTGCGATTTATGATACCTGCCATGTTGCCCGCGAAGGCGACGGATGCGCGGCAGCCAGATATCGTTTATATCACTATACCGAATATGCCGAGAAGTTTGAAGAAATCAGCAGCCTGATTTCAAGAGACGCCGTGTATTCCGGTGAATTTGATTCCTGTCCGGACGAACATTTTCCGGCGGCAGGCAGACAGACACAGCAGGTAGACACGCTGTTCCTCTCCCAGATCAACGGATGGAGGGTGGCCCTCAGCAACGAGCTGTATGCAAAGGGCGGCCGCTATGGGTCTTTGGAAGTTTTAAATGACGTCGTGCAGGAATTTATCAATCAGATTGTATTTTTAAGAATCTGTGAAGATAAAAACCTGCCTTTATATCACAGATTAAAAGATACCATTGCGGACCCCGACCGGCTGAAGGAGAGACTGGAAGAACTGTTCCGCTCGGCTGACAGGCGTTACAATTCCGGTATGTTCTCCGGCGGCGATATTATTTTCGATCTGTCATCGGACGTTATAAAAGGGATGATTGAGGAGCTGTATTATCCGCAGAGTCCTTATCTGTTTCATATTATTGAGCCGAATCTGCTGGGAAAAATTTATGAAATGTTTTTAACCGAGCAGTTGGTGCTGCTGGATGCCCACAGGATCGGCCTTGGCCGGAAGAAGGACTGCCAGAACAGATCCGTCGTTACGACGCCTACGGAAATCGTGAAATATATGGTGGAGAAAACACTGTCCGGCGTCTGCCGGGGGAAAACGCCCGCACAGATTCCGGAAATCCGCGTGGCCGATATCGCCTGCGGTTCCGGCATTTTCCTGGAGGAAGCCTTTGCGTTTTTACAGGAGTATTGTGTTCAGTGGTATATCAGCCACGGTCAGACCGATCATTTGGTGGAAATTGGAACAGACTTATATAAATTGCCCCTTCAGGAGAAGAAAGAGATTCTCTGTTCCTGTATCTACGGCATAGACATTGATATTCATGCGGTGGAGGTGGCTAAATTCTCGCTGCTCCTCAAGCTGATTGAGAATGAAACCGCGCCCTCCGTTGCGGAGGTCGTGCCGATCCTTCCCGATTTAAGCGCCAATATTCATTTTGGCAATGCCCTTGTGAGCTATGAGGAGATGGCCGGAATATCCGGTGCGGCAGGGCAGGCGGAGGATATCGTTCCCTTTGACTGGAATAAAATGAACGGGGGCGGCGGTTTTGACGCCATTATCGGCAATCCTCCCTATGTAAACACGGAGGGGATGCACGGGCTGCTGCCGGGCGCTGAGTTTGAAATTTATAAAAAAAGATACGGAAGTGCCCATAAACAGTTCGACAAATATTTTATCTTTATTGAACGGGCGATAAACAAAGTGAAGGACAGCGGCTATGTCTGCTATATCGTTCCAAACAAGTTTTTCAAAATCGGCGCGGGCGAAAAGCTGCGCGGCCTGATCGCCGGAAAAAAAATGCTGGTAAGCCTGGATGATTTCGGAGACGCCCAGTTATTTGAGGACAAGACGATTTACAGCTCTATTCTGCTTCTTTGTAAGGCAGAGCAGTCCACATTCGTTTACGGCAGCATCAAATCCGCCGATAAGCTTTGGGCGGGCGAGGAGGTGGACACGGTGGAGCTTTCTGCTTCCGTGCTGAACGAGCTGCCCTGGAGGCTTACGACGGATCTGGATTTTCTGAAAATGCTTGGGAGGCTGGACGCCGCTGCGGTTCCGATTACAAAACATGCGGATATTTTTACCGGGATTCAGACCAGTGCGGAGCAGAAGCGTACATATTGGTTCACGGATGAGGAAATCACAGACGAGACGGAGGACTGTTATATCATCCGGCGGAACGACCGTGTATTTTCCATTGAAAAACGGATTCTCCGCCCTTATTTTAAGCCTGTAAAAAAGGCGGAAAAGAAGCAAAACACCTACAGCCGCCTGACAACCGATAAACACATTATCTTTCCTTACGATTCCGGCGGAAAGGTGATACCGCCGGAGGAAATGCGGAATGATTATCCGGGAACCTATGAGTATCTTCTGAGCAATTATGAGATTCTGGCGCCGAAAGGGATTGTTCCGGGCGGGAAAAGGGATGTGAATTACGCGACGGCGGATACCTGGTACCGCTATGGGCGCCACCAGGCGCTGACGGCATTTCAAAACAGAAAAAAGCTGATTGTGGGAATTCTGAGCAAAGAGCCGATGTATGCCCTCGACACGAAGGATTATCTGATTGCCTCAGGCGATACCGCCGGATACTGCGCCGTGTGCAGGCAGGACGGAAGCCCGTATGAACTGGAATATCTGCAGGCCTGGCTGACCAATCCTTATACGGAAAAGATTCTGCAGATGATCGGAAGCGATTTTGAAAACGGATTTTATTCCAGAGGACGTTCCGTGCTGGTTACTCTGCCCTTTGTGGAGCTGGACTTTGGCGATCCGGTGCAGAAAGGGATTTATGACAGAGTGGTGGAGGCGACCGGAACCATCTATCAAATCAACGAAGAACTGGCCGGACAGCCGGCAAAACGCATTGCCGGAGCGCTGCAGGGACAGAAGGAACATTTGATTTCAGAGATTCAGGAGTTAATCGCAAGGGTATATCGGCTTGAATTTTAAAAGAGGGAAAGACAATGAGACTCAAAAAGGATAGTTCGGAACAGAAGTTAAAAGGAGCGTATTATACGCCGTGGCAGCTTGCCGATGCCATGGCGGGGCTTTTTGCGTCTCAGGATATCTCGAATGTGCTGGAACCTAGCTGCGGCGACGGCGTGTTTCTTGACAGCCTTAAAAATCTCAATCTTCTGGATCGGGTGCGGAAACTGACTGCCGTGGAGATTGAGGGGGACGAGGCGGAAAAGGTGCGGGGCAGGTATTCGGGTTTCGGACAGGTTACGGTCCGTACGGAAGATTTTTTTGACTATTACGGCAGGGTGCTGGGCAAAGAGCGTTTTGACCTGATCCTGGGGAATCCGCCCTATATTCGCTATCAGTATCTGAAAGAAAGTCAGAGAAAGATGCAGTCTCAGATTCTGACTTCCCACGGAATGAAAGCCAATAAGCTGATTAACGCGTGGGTCGCGTTCCTTGTGGCATGTGTGCAGTTGCTTTCGGAAAAGGGAAAGATCGCCTTTGTGATTCCGGCAGAGATTCTGCAGGTGGCTTACGCCGAAGACCTGCGGCTGTATCTGGCAGATCATCTGGCGAAGATTACGCTGATTACTTTTGAGCGGCTGGTCTTTCCCGACATTGAACAGGAGGTAATTGTTCTGATCGGGGAGAAAGGGGAGGAAGAAAAAGGCATCCGCATCGTCGAGATGAGTACGCTTGATGATTTTGCCGGATTTAAATTAGAGCAGAACGGGTTTCAGAAGCTTGGCCATGTCCGGGAAAAATGGACGAAATATTTTGTGTCCGCAGAGGAGATGGCGCTGATTCAGCAGCTTCGCGGCGATAAACGCTTTGCAAAATTTTCGGAGTACGGCCTGATTAATATCGGTATTACAACCGGAAATAACGGTTATTTTTCCATTACGGAAGAGATAACCGAACAGTACGATCTGGAAGAAATCACCCTGCCTCTGATCGGAAGAAGCTCCCATGCCCACGGAATCTATTTTACGCCGGAGGACTGGGAGAGCAATAAAAGGGCGGGAAAGCGGGCGCGGCTGGTTTGTTTTCCTGAGATTCCCTTTGAAAAATACCCTGACGGGCATAAGCGGTATATTGCGCGGGGGGAAATAAACGGCGAACATGAGGGATACAAATGTTCGATCAGAGACAGATGGTATATTGTTCCTTCCGTCTGGGCGCCGGACGCCTTTTTCCTGAGAAGAAATAATCTGTATCCCAAATTTGTATTAAACAAATGCCGTGCCGTATCGACAGATACGATGCACAGAATGAAATTCAATGAGGGTGTGGAACCGGAAAATGTTCTTTTGTCCTACTATAACAGTATTTCTTTTGCGTTTACCGAAATCTGCGGCCGAAGCTACGGCGGCGGCGTTCTGGAAATCCTTCCCGGCGAAATGGGAAATATTCTGATTCCCAGGATAGAACAGATTGACACGGGGCTCAGAGAAAAGCTGTTATCCTGTATAGACTCGATTGTGCGGAACGATGAGGATATTGAAACGGCTTTGAATGCCGTGGATGAAGAAGTTCTTGTTAAAGTTCTGGGCATTGACGCTGAGGTTTGCCGTAGCTGCCGCAGGATCTGGAAGAAGATGCAGAAGCGCAGGCTGGGGCGGGGGTAAAAGGGCAGCGTATATAAAAAGGATGCGAAAGCCGGCAGGGCAGACGCATCCTGACAGGTTCTTTTATAAAATTTCCAGTTTTCTATATCGGTTAAAACATCCCAGCACTTCCTGCTTTCTCGGCATGGCCAGCCCGGCGGACAGATAGCTGCCGCCGTCGGTTCCTACCGTTTCCAGACCTTTTTCATGTACCAGCTTTAACAGTTCGTCCGCCACCTGTGCCATGGTGTGCCGTCCGTCCATATAATGCCGAATCGCATACAAAAGCATATAGGCCAGCGTTTCGGTCTGTTCTTTATCGGTTAGCTGTTCCAGGCACCGCAGTTCGATTTCTTCCCGGTTTACAGACAGAGAATCCCGTCCGCTTACTTTCAGCTTTACGCGGGGGTCCCGTGCCACGGACTGGTTCGGACGGGGAATCCGGTGAAAGTGCAGGGCGGTGTCCGCTAAGGGAAGGGGCGTGATGCCGGGATAGGCGGCGGCCTTTTCCTTTGCGGCGGCGGTGATATCAAAGGGCCGGTAACAGTCCATCTGAATAACCAGATCGGCGATATGGAAGTAGGAGCCGGAGCTGCCCGCCACGATCACGGAGGAAACGCCGGCCTGTTCATACAATCCTTTTACCCGCTCGATAAAGGGGGTGATCGGTTCCTTTTCCCGGCAGATTACCTGCTGCATCAGCTCGTCCCGGATCATAAAATTGGTGGCGCTGGTATCCTCGTCGATAAGAAACAAGGATGCGCCGGCTTCCAGTCCTTCCACGACGTTGGCCGCCTGGGAGGTGCTGCCGCTGGCGTCCTCGGTGGAAAAGGCGGCGGTGTCCCGCCCGTTTGGCAGGTTATTGACAAACATGGAGATATCGGTTTTACAGATGCTCCGGCCGTCCTCCGCCCGCAGCTTCAGTGCCGTATCATCGGTGATCACATATTCCCGGCCGTCGCCCCGGATATGATTGTATACCCCCAGCTCCAGCGCCCGCAGCAGGGTGGATTTCCCGTGATAGCCGCCGCCTACGATCAGGGTAATTCCTTTCGGGATGCCCATGCCGGTGAGAGGACCTTTGTGGGGAAGCTCCAGCGTAACCCGCAGAGATTCCGGCGACTGAAAGGCGACGGACCCTTCCATCGGAAGCTGGGAAACGCCGCTTTTCCGGGGCAGTACCGAGCCGTCGGCCACAAAGGCGCACAGCCCCAGTTCGGGCAGCCTGTCCCGGATAAACTGCTGGTCCTCTGCCAGCCGGATGACGGCCTCCGCTTTTTTGGGGTCGATGTTCCGGTAAAACAGGGAGGAGGAGACGGCTTTCGGCAGAAACTCAAAAAAGATTTTAATCAGCTCACCGGAATTGATGGTTCGTCCGTTGGCCGGGAAGCCCACTTCCAGCCGTACCAGAAGCCGTCCGGAGCCGGGGGTCAGCGTACAGGCCGTCCGCTCCAGCACCTCCTGTCCGCAGCGGCTGACAGAGATCAGACCGCTTTTTCCGGACCCTTTCGCTTTGAAATTGTATTTTTCGATCTCCCGCCCGAACAGCCGGATCAGATGATCCTGCAGCGCGATCCGGGTGTGACGCTTTTCCAGGTACGCGGCGGGAAAGCCTGCCTGTTTTCCTTCTATAATAATACTGATCTTTGAGGGAGATGCAAAGGGATCTCCCTGTACATGGTCGACGGACAGTGCAAAGCCGTTAAACTGGTACTGTCCTCTGGTGTCCTTATAGGCCGGATAACTTTTCCGGTCGATGGACAGCAGTAAATGTTTTAAATCGTCGGATCGTTTCATAGTGTCTGTATATGCTCCTTTCGCTTTTCTTCTGATGATGCGGTCATAAAACGGATTTTGCCGGCGGCCGTGCAATAAGAAATAGCCGTCCTGATCTTTGGCAAGAGGCGGCGGCTATTTTTAATCGTTAAAATGGATTCGCCGGGCAGATAGCGCCTGCCTTCCGGCTGTCCTGTTACGTATATTATAAGGGATTGTCTCTGATTTTTCAACCGTAATTTTGAAGGATGCTGCGCTTTTGCATGTTGCTCTGCGAGTTACGGAGGGCAGGTTCCCGTAAAATAACTTGTAAAAAATATGGATTCTGATATATAATAAATGAATCTTCTATACAGTATGTCTCCGATAAGGCAGACATAAAATCCGGGAGGTCATTTTAAATGTCTGAATATATGATGTGTGTGCCGCGGCCTGACAGGAAACAGCATAAAAAAATAATACGTCCGCTTTCGGCAGCGATGCTGTTTGTCGCGGTGATGCTGCTTTTTGCGGGCTGCGGCGGAAACGGCGGCGAAAAAGAAACGGAAGCTTTGGCGGAAACAAAAGCGCAACTGATCGGGAATGTCTATATCGCTCCGGTGGCTGACGGTACCAATTATCTGGCGCCGGCGGGGACAGATACCTTTTCTCTGTATCTGGAACGGGAAAATGTGGAGCCGGGAACCGGCGTCTTTACGCTGTATGACGCCGGGGATGACAGTCTGCTGGCAGAGATCACGGCGGACAGCCAACAGGTGACGTTCGCCCCTGTAAGCGAAGAACATAAAGTTTACTACGGCATGGACAGAGGCACGGAGGTACAGATCCGCCTGGGCTTTGGGCTGGAAGCGGGAAAGCGGTACTATGCGGCGGTTTCCGAGGACTTTGTCCACTGTGACGATGTGGGAAACCGGGCGCTGGGCGGCGAAGGCCAGTGGCCCGTTCAGGTAGAGGAATAGGAGAAAACATTGGACTTTCAGATTTTATTATGGATACAGGAAAACCTGCGGTCGGAATGCTGGGACACATTTTGGACCGGAATTACGTTTCTGGGGGATCACGGACAGTTTTGGATCCTTTTATCTCTGTGCCTGCTGATTCCAAAAAGAACGAGAAAAATAGGCTTATGCAGTCTGGCGGCGCTGGTGTTAAGCCTGCTCTGTACGAATATTTTCCTGAAAAACCTGGTGCGGCGGGCCCGCCCCTTTCAGCAGTATGCGCAGTTGATTCCGCTGATTCCCGCACCACGGGATTTCTCTTTCCCCTCCGGCCACACCTCTGCTTCCTTTGCGGCGGCCGTCGCCTGTTTTCTGGGATTCCGCGATCAGAACCGATGGCTTCCTGCCGTATGCCCGCTGATACTGGCAGCTCTGATCGGCTTTTCCAGGCTGTATCTGGGCGTTCATTTCCCTACGGACGTACTGGCGGGATGCCTGATCGGGTGCGCCGCCGGGACAGGCGGGTATTATGGGGTGAAGAAAATAAGCGGCGGCAGGCCGTAGGCCGTTAAGGTCCTGCGTATCACAAATATATAAAACAAAATGTATATTTTGATACATTCTTTTATTTTACAAATTTACCAAAATTATCAAAATATATTAAATATCCCGAAAGAATGCCGATATATAAGTAAGAGTATTCTATGATTTTTATAGGTCACGGTATTTCGGGGAAATATCTTGAATCTCGCTCTTACCTGTGCTATACTTTTCCTCGGAAAACGGGTGAAAAGTATATTTTTTTACCCCTAAAAGTAACATATTATTAATTTTGTCATATAATAGGCGAAGCGGTGTGCAGGTATCGGCAGTCCGCGTGTGAGCGTTTTATGACAGCGGAAAGACATGACTGGTGAATATGACTGGCGAGAAATTGACACTGGAAGTAATAGAAGAATTTTTGGAAAGCCTCCGGCAGAAAAACCGGGGGAAAAGCTCTCTGGACACATACAGGCGCAGCCTGGCAGGGCTTTACGCATGGCTGCCGGAGGATAAGCTTCTGGAAAAAGACACAGGGGTGCGGTGGCGCAGATGGATGCTGGAGGAAAAAGGATTTTCTCATGTGACGGTGAATACGCAGGTTTCGATTATGAATACATTCCTGCGCTATATCGGACACAGAGACTGGCAGGTAGAAGAATTTGTACGAAAGCCGGCGGAACAGCCGGAGCTGTCCAGGGAAGAATATTTACGGCTTCTGTCCGCGGCCAGAAAGCTGGGCCGGGAACGGTCCTATCTGCTGATTAAGACCATGGGCGGCGCGGGTGTCCGGGTTCAGGAAATGTCCCAGGTGACGGCGGAGGCGGTTTTTTCAGGAACGGTGGAGCTGGACAGTCATAACAAACAGAGGCTGCGGACGCTGTATATTCCGGAGCCGCTTCGCAGGGAGCTGATGGAGTATATGCAGCGGCATCACATCAAAAGCGGCCCTGTTTTCCTGACCAGAGACGGAAAACCGCTGTCTCGTTCGATGATTCACCATTATGTCAGCGCTATCAGCCAGGATGCGAAGGTGGATTCGGAAAAGGCCAATCCCCGCTGTCTCTGGAAGATGTATCAGAGTATTCAGGAAGGGATTCGGGTCGATATAGACAGGCTGGTTCGCCAGACCTATGAGCAGATGGTGGAGAACGAACAGGTTTCCATCGGATGGGATAAGAACGGGGAGGATAAAGAGACCCTATGACAGATAAAGAATTGCGCAGACTGCGCCGGCAAGATCTTCTCCAGTTGCTGGTAGAACAGAGCAAGGAGGCGGCCAGACTGCAGACCGAATCGGATGAGAAAAGCGAAGAACTGGCCCGGCTGAACGAAAGCTGCGAGCGTTTGAAAGGAAAGCTGGACGAGAAAGATACGCAGCTTGAAAGGCTTAAAGAAAAGCTGAATGAAAAAGACGTTCTTCTGGAAAAACTGAAAGAAAAGCTGAATGAAAAGGATGCTCTTCTGGAAAAACTGAAAGGCCGCCTGGACGAGAAGGACGCGTCCATCGGGGAACTGGAGAAACGGCTGGAGGCCCTGCAGTCTGACCGGTGGGAAAAACTGAACTCCGACGGCATGGTTGCCGAGATCATCGCGAAGCACCTGAAAGCGGAGTTGTTCGAACCGGAACAATCAGAGGGAATTGAATCAGACGGAAGGGATGTCCATGAGCGAGAACAGCGAGAAGAAGCTTGAGCTTCCAAGCCTGGAGCTTTTGGAAGCGGAGCTTGCGAAAGAACAATATAAAGACAGATACGGCAAGGTATTGAGAAGCACCGTATTTTTCCTGGTGGTGGTAGCCGCCGCTACGGTGCTGATCGCAGTCCTTCTGCTGCCGGTTCTGCAGATCAGCGGGACCTCCATGACAGATTCCTTACAGGATGAGGATATCGTGGTGGCGCTGAACAGCAACCGGTACAGGACGGGCGATATCATTGCTTTTTATTATAATAACAATATTCTGGTAAAGCGGGTGATCGCTTCCTCAGGGGACTGGGTAAACATCGACATGGATGGAAATGTTTATGTGAATGAGGAGCTGCTGGATGAGCCTTACGTGACGGAAAAGGCGTTTGGAGACTGCAATATTACATTGCCTTATCAGGTGCCGGAAGGCCGGTGTTTCGTGATGGGAGACCACAGGTCCACCAGTATCGACAGTCGGAATAAGGCGGTGGGCTGTATCAGCAACGACATGGTGATTGGGAAAATTATATTCCGGGTCTGGCCGTTATCAAACCTGGGAATTCCGAGATAATCAATGCAGGCGCGTAGGAGGGAGGCTGTAAGATGAGATTTGATTTATCATCGCAGAATACAAAGATATTACAGGAACAGAAAAAGCACAGACAGTGGCTGATTATTTTTCTGGGACTGTCCGTGACGGTCGTCCTGGGTACGGCGGCGGCGCTGAAGCTGTATGGCCAGGCGCTGACCCACAAGGTCAGAGTGCTGGACTGCCGGGTACAGACACAGGTACACGAGCATACCGACGAATGCTATGTATATGACGAGAAGAAGGCAGAAGACGTATTGATCTGCGGCTATGCGGACTATCTGATCCATATACATAACGATGACTGCCGGGACGAGAACGGCAGACTGGTATGTCCGTTAGAGGAAATTGAGCCCCATACCCATGAGGAGGCCTGCTATGAGGAACAGCAGGCGCTGATCTGCGGCCTGGAGGGTGTGACCGATACGGGAAATGCGGGAGGCCAGCCGGTTCAGTCGCCCGATTCCCAGGACCAGCCGGCAAATACGCCCGACGGGGGAAACCAGCCGGTACAGAATGACGACCAGCCGAGCGAGCCGGCGACGGAAGCGCCGACAGAGACCCCGACGGAGGCACCGACGGAGGCCGCCCCGACGGAAGCACCGGAGGCGCCGGCAGATACGGAGCCTGAGCTGGTGTGTACGGTTGGAGAGCATACGCATACCGACGAATGTTATGATACGGAGCTGTCCTGTGAGCAGGCGGAGCATGTGCATGAGGACGGCTGCTACAGTAGTGAACTGACCTGCGAGGCAGAAGAACACAGCCATGAAGAGGGCTGTTACGATGAGGAGGGCAATCTGGTCTGCGAGGCGGAAGAACACGCCCATGAAGACGGATGTTATACGGAAGAACTGACCTGCGTGACAGAAGAGCATACTCACGAAGAGGGCTGTTATAACAGCACAGTGCAGGTCTGTGAAGCGGAAGAACACGAGCATACCGATGACTGCTATGCCGAGGTTGTTGTCGAGACGACGGCTCCGCCGGAGACAAAAGCACCGGAGACGACAGCGGCGCCTGAAACAACGGCAGCGCCTGAGACAACGGCGGAACAGACGACGACGGCAGCGGAAACAACTGCGGCGGCAGGAACCCATGTACACACCGCGGCCTGCTATGAGGTACAGATGGTTCCGGTCTGCGGAAAGTTGGAGAAGCACACCCACGACGAAGATTGCCGGGATGAGAACGGCAGGCTGATCTGCGGCCTGTTCCAGTTGGAAGAACATGTACACAAAAAAGACTGCTTTAAGACGGTGGAGCTGACCGATGAGGAAATCGCCGCCCTGAGCATAGGCGCAAACCTTCATATCCATCATGAAGAATGCTACGACGAAAACGGCGAGCTGATCTGCGGCCACAATGAGACGCACATTCATGGCCAGAAATGCTATGACAGAGAAGGCAGGCTGATCTGCGGCCATGACGAGGCGCATGTCCACAGTTCGGAGTGCTATGACGGAGACGGCGATCTGGTATGCGGCCTTGAGGTGGTGGTACACGTTCACAACGAGGACTGCTACAATGAGGAGGGCAAGCTGGTCTGCGACCACGCCCATATCCATGAGGAGCGCTGTTTCGACGAAGACGGCAATATGACCTGCGGCTTCGAGGACGTGGGAGACTACCTGTGGACCTGCGAGGAAGACGATTATATCGTCACCGTGAAATTTAACCATGAGGCCGGGATTCCCGGCAATGCGAAGCTGTTAGCCGAGCAGATCAAAGCCGACGAGGATGAAGAATACTTCGCCCGGCGGGAAGAAGAATATCGGGAAGCTATGAAAGATGAGACAGCGGACATGAGAGCGCTGCTGCGCATCGGCTTCTACGTGGAAAATAAAGATGCAAAAACGGACGAAGACAGACTGATCGAAATCGAGCCGGAAGCACCCGTAACCGTAACCGTTCAGTTCCTGGATGAAGACGGCCTGGCGGAAGGCAACCCGATTACCGTAGTGCATTTCGCAAAAGAAGGAACCGAACTGTTAGACGGCGGTCAGGCCGAGGATAACAGCACCACCTTTGAGATGAAAGGATTCTCGGAGATCGCGATCGGATATGGCGACGAAGGGGCGAAGGCCGTCGGAAGCGTCAGCGGAAACGAAATCGACGATGAGGACGGAAGCGTCAGCGGGAATGTGATCGAGGAAGATAAAGATGAAACGATTCAGTTGGATGATCGGTTTGAGTATGACGCAGAGCCTTTCCATATCGTGTTTCATATAGAGGGAGCGGCAAAAGCGGCAGATGGACAGACACTTGTCCTGGAACAGCCGGAAACAGAAACAGTGGCATCTGAATCTGAGGAATCTACAACTGTGTTTTCGGAAACCGATGAGGAGGGAGAAGATATCGCACAGCCCGATGGGGAAGAAAGCAGTGAGGAGAACGTTTCTTCTTCGGAAACGGAAGAAAATATAGGAGAAACTGAACAGTCCGAGGAATCCACAGCGTCTGCGTCCGATGAAGAAGATGCGGTGGCGGAAGATGAGGAAATAAAAGAAACCGCCGGCGGCGGAGAAGATCAAGTGATTGAACCGTTTGTGGATAAAGAGAAATTAGAGCTGAACGTAGAATCTCTGGAAGAAGATTCTGTGTTAAATGAGGCGGTTATAGATTATCTGGGAGAATCCACAGAGACGACTCAGCGGCGTGTGCTTCACATGCTTACGTATAATGTGACTTATGATGATGTGAAGCTGGACCTGTCTGACTGTAAGGTGACGGCTGAGATTACACTGAATGCGGAGACACCGGAAGGAGAGGAATATCTGGCTTCTGTTACGGGAACCGGAGAGGAAGGAATAGCAACAATAGCGGATGGCAGCAGCGAAGCAGCAGAAGATACAAATGCAGATGATGACAGTTCGGCGGTAGAGAGTTCTGCAGACGCAACGCTTATGGTATTAGGTGTATCGGAAGACAGGCAGCAGGTAAGCGGTCTGGGAGAAATGGATCTGACGGTGCAGGACGTTTCAAATGAAACGATAGCAGTTGAACTGTATAGCGATACATTAGCGTTGGCGGATGAGTCGACGTCGAATCCAAGATTTGTGGTGCAGTATTATGCGTATGCACAGATTATGGAGGATAAGAATCCTGGAGGCGCTGAAGAGATTGATATTATTGACACATGTAAAGCAGGAGGCGAAGGTATAAAAGGTCAGGCTCAGTTGCCAGGAAATAAAGTGAAACCTGAAACGCGAGGGATGTATGTTAAAAGTGTTGGAGATGCAGAGAAAACGTATCCAAATGGTGAAAGCTGGAAAATATATGAGCCTGTATATAAGGATAAACAAAGTACAGATTCTCTAACTGAACTTTATGTGGCGGATATATATGAGTTTAGAGAAGCGGCTGGTGGATTGGATCATATTAATAAGTTTGCAAAGTCTGGCTTGAATTATGATTTGGTTGAGGTCTGGGTATTACAGGATAATACAAAAGCAACCAGTACGGAAAAAGAAGGTTGGAAAGTATATGATGGTGATGCAATAAAAAATTTGGTCTTTACAAATAAAATTCAGGAAAATTTGCCTGAAAATACAATATTAATTACACAAAATACGGTGATCCGATTGGTAGGCAGAAGTAATGAGGAGATTGATAAAAACTATCCGGCGAGATTTTTTGATTATGATTTTACGAATGGTGGTACAACACTGTCGGATCGTTATTTAAAAGGAATCAATGATCCCGTGAATTATGGAAAAGGTGCACAGGGTAATGTGAAAACACCTAGATATGGATTTGGTAACAATAATAGCGGAGAAACAGGATTACAAAACGATAAATTGAGTGGTGATTATATTAATCAGGCACGACAACCTGGCGGAACATATGCAAAGTCAATTATTGAAAAATGTTATTTCGGACTGGTTGAGCCTAATTTGTCAGAGGAAGGTTATCCGGTGATTAAGGCAAACGCACCAGATTTGTTTAATCCTCAAGCAGAAGTAAAGGGTAGAACTGAAATCAACGGTTATTCATTAAATTTTAGCCGTGATGGTGATACTTATACGTTGACATCGGTAGCAGGGGCAGGTAAACATGCACAAAATTTGAATCAGTTTCAGAAGCGGCCTGGTACGGCGTGGGGAACTGAGGGGGATATTATCTGGACTAATCAGTTTTGGCCAATGGATGCTTCAACAGATACGTTCGGTACGAAAGGACATGACCCGAAATTTGGAACGGAGCAACAACAAGCTGATATGGGATTGATACGTTCAGATGACGGAGCAGAACATAATAGTTTCTTTGGTATGACTTTTGAAGTTGAATTCAAATTGACAGACGACTATGTGGGTCCGCTGAATTACTATTTCTTTGGTGATGATGACATGTGGGTGTTTTTAGAAAAGCCGGATGGATCATCAGAATTAGTTTGTGATATCGGTGGTGTTCATCAGGCGGCAGGCGAATATGTAGATTTATGGAATTATATTGAAAAGCCGACGGAAAACAGCAAGCCGGCAGAGGATGATGAATCAACGGGAAATGACACAGAGGAGGAACGTACTGAGTCTTATAAGCTTAAGTTTTTTTATACAGAAAGAGGTGCTTCGGGTTCTACCTGCTGGATGCAGTTTACATTACCTTCTGTAAACGCCGTTCCAGTGAAAGACTACACTGGTAATGTAAAAAGTACATTGACATTAAATAAGACAGTGGATGGGGCAGAGACAAACGAGGCTTTCAATTTTAAGATTTCTTTTTCTGGAGAAGGTGCAAATATCGAAATGAACAGCTATCCGTATCAAATACAGGATAAAGAGGGAACAGTGTTGAAATCAGGAGATATTTCCTCTGGTGATACATTCCAATTGAGCCATGAACAGTCAATAGTTGTATTTAACCTTCCGGAAGGGACGAAATATATTATTGAAGAGGATCATTATAGTGGTTATGCCCCGGATTTAGGCGAAGGAAGTACAGGTATAATTACGAAGGATGAAACAGTTGAGGGAGATATTAATTGGGATCGGGATGATGAATTGAATTATATTAACAAAGAAGTTCCCTACAATCTCCCCGAAACCGGCGGCCCCGGTACAAACGTATATACAATGGCAGGCGCCTTAAGCTTGTTATTCGGCGCAGGTCTGATGTATAGAAAAAAACTCAGAGGAAGGAGGGTATAGCGCTTCTCCTTGTCTGAAAGAAATGCAGATTTGTGGAGTAACTAATAACACAGAAATCGTTTCAAACAAAAACCAAAAACAAAATTAAAAGGAGGATGAGTTTATGAAACGAATTAAGAGAATTGCCAGCTTGATTCTGGCGATGGCGATGATATTCGCAATGTCAGCCACGGTTTTGGCTGCGAACAATGGTGAACCTAATGCACCTGAAGGGCAGGGGGAAACTTCTGCGGCTGTAACGCATACGTATGAAATCTATCAGATTTTTACGGGTGATTATGCGGATGGTGTCCTTTCTAATATTAAATGGGGGGCAAATGGTACTGGTACAGTTGGTGAAAATGTTGAGACGGCAATTTTGGAGGAGTTGGAAGCAGTTGAAGATGCTACATCTGATACGGCTAAGTTAGCTGTTATAAATAGATATGCTGATTTAACTACTTCTCCTGTTGATACTGGAAGCGGGACGACATATACGGGTCTTAAACCGGGCTATTATCTGGTAAAGGATAAAGATGGAAGTTTAACCGGTTCGAACGTATCATATACTCTTTATGTAGTTCAGGTAATTAATGATACTTTGACGTTCACACCAAAAGCTGATATCCCTACGACTGATAAAAAGATAGTAGAGGGTGATAATAAAGTAACAACGAACGAAGCATCTATCGGCGACGAAGTAAATTATGAGATTACCGGTACGATGCCGAGCAACATTGCCGATTATAAAACCTATTACTACTTATTTACCGATACATTAAGCAAAGGCCTTACCTATAAGGAAAACTCTATAAAAGTTACGGTAAATGGTGTAGATGTAACCAATTATTTTTACAAAGGTGTGGGAACATATGACAACGAAAATGGTACCACTATTCGAGTAGGAATAATTGATTTAAAAGCATTGACTCTTTTGAACGACCCAACAGTGGGAACAATTACCAAGGACACTGAAGTAGTGCTGACTTATACGGCTACTTTAAATGAGAATGCGGTAATTGCCGGAGCAGGCAATCCAAATGATGTGAAGCTGAGTTACTCCAATGACCCTAATAACAGTGGTGCTGGTTCTACTACGCCTCCGGAAAATCCGGATGAACCGAAGCCGACACATCCGACCGGTGAAACTCCGAACGTTGAAGTTGTTACTTACACAACTGAGTTAACCATTTTGAAGACAGATGAGGATAATAAATTCCTTCCCGGCGTTGAATTTACTTTAACCGGCGATGGCGTAAATATCGTTTTGGTTACAGAGGAAACCTTTACTGAAGCTGCAGATGGTGAGTACTGGAAACTGAAAGATGGCACTTATACGACGACTGCACCTACAACAGCAGATGATGGAACAAATAATACGGCTGATTATGACAGTGTTGACATAAAATACACCAAAACAACATCGGTTGTCGCAAAAGGTAATGGAAAGACAGAGACAGATGTAGTAGGTACAGTTCAGGCAGACGGTACGGTGACTTTTAAAGGTCTGGGTGCAGGAAAATACACAATTACCGAGACCTATACTCTTCCGGGTTACAATACGATCGACCCGATTACTTTTGAGCTGACATTTAATGCGGAAACGAAAACATTTGTTTCCAGTAATGATAAGGTAACGGTTGGGGCTGACAATATGCTTGACACGTCTATTGTCAATCAGAAGGGATCTCTTCTTCCTTCCACCGGTGGTATCGGTACGACGATCTTCTACGTGGTAGGCGGCGTTCTGGTTGCCGGAGCAGGCATCCTGTTAGTTACAAAGAAGCGCATGAGCGCCCGATAATTTAAAGAAATCATTTGATACCGGGGACGGCAGATCCCGTCCCCGGTTATGCCGCACGGACTGACACCTTCCCGTGGTGTGCGGTGAGCAACGGATGAAACGGAATCCGGCCGACGTCAGTACAGAACATCATCCCGAAACGCTTTGATACGGCTTTGGCCGTAGAGAAGATTATTGAGAGGAAACTGATGAAAGAAGAAAAGCAAATGGAAGAACAGGCAGAAGGAAGACCGAAGCGAAAGAGTCCTTCCGTCTCTACAATGATATTGGTTGCCATATTGGTCGTTGGGATGGGCATTATGCTCTATCCTTCCATAAGTGACTGGTGGAACTCCAAGCATGCAACACAGGCGATTGCGGGCTATACGGAGGCCGTGGAGAATTTGTCCGGTCAGGAAAAGGAAGCGATCCTGAAAGCCGCTCATGAATACAATGACAGTCTTGAGAACGGCGTGAATTTTAATCTGACCGATGAACAATTTGAGGAATATAACAGAATCCTGGATATCACAGGAACCGGTATTATGGGATATTTGCAGATTCCGGTAATCGGTGTGAATCTGCCTACTTATCATACGGTGGATGAAGGCGTTCTCCAGATTGCCATGGGCCATGTTCCCGGTTCTTCCCTGCCTGTCGGCGGCGACCGAACCCACTGCGTTATGTCCGGCCACCGGGGCCTGCCCAGTGCAAAATTGTTGTCAGATCTGGACAAAGTGCAGGAGGGCGATATTTTCACGTTCACCGCCCTCGATCAGACCGTTACATACATGGTAGATCAGATCCGCATTGTCCTGCCGGAAGAAATCGATGATCTGGCTATTGTGGATGGAAAAGATTATTTTACTCTGGTAACCTGTACGCCCTATGGGATCAACACCCACCGGATTCTTGTACGGGGACATCGGATCGAGAATATTGCCGGGGAGATTGTAGCGGCTGCGGAGGCAGTCAGGATACCTACCTATATCGTGATACCGGCCATCGGCGTGCCGCTATTGTTTATTTCGCTGGCGCTGATGCTGCTTTATTACAAAATAAAGAAACCCAGAAAGTCCACAGAGGAACTGCTGGAGGAACTGCGGAAACAATAAAGGGAGGACCATGAAAAACAGGAAGGGTTTCATGGCAGATGAAAAACAGCAGCGTATCGCACAGAACCCGGAAGGGGGAGCTGCGTAACCGTAAAAAGGAGGGGTTGCCCATGAAAAAGAAATTGATATATCTGCTGGCGGCGGTGACGCTTACGGCGGCTGTTTGGGGAGCGGGACCGATGCAGAGCAGGGCCGTGGATCTGTCCCGGAAGGGTTCTATGACGGTTCATTCCCTGAAAGAAACCGAGGATAATAAAGCCATGGCGGAGGATATCAAAACGGCCGATGTGGTGGTGGATGTCTATCAGGTTGCCACAGCCGTGAAAACCGAGGGATATGACAGTTACACCTATGCGTTTTTATCATCATACGGGAATCCCGACACGCCGGAGGATGCGGCCGGATGGAATGCACTGGCGCAGGAGACAGCGAAAACGGCCCTTGGCGGAACTGTCGATCCGGTAAGAAAAGAACAGGCGGTTGAGACATCCATTTCCGATCTGGAGCCGGGTCTGTATCTGCTGATTGCCAGAAGCAGAAATCTGACCACGGCGGAATCGTATCAGATAGATATGGAGCTGAAAGACGGAGCGGAAGGGGAGACAGTGATCGCCACGATCGCGAATTCCGGAGATTATCAGTATGCTTTTATGCCTCAGCTGATCTCTCTTCCCATGCGGGGAACCGGCGATACGACGGTGGTGCCGAATATGACCGCTGACAGAGGCCCCTGGGTTTTTGATCTGGACGTCTATATGAAGCCGGAGCAGTCGCCCCGGTTCGGCGCTCTTGAAATCGTGAAGACCCTTTCCAGCTATGAGACGGAGGCGGGGCTTCCCGCGGAACCGGCTACCTTTGTGTTCCGGGTGGACGGAGTCATTGACGGCGAGACGGTTTACAGTGAGGTGGAGAGTATTACCTTCACGGCTGCGGGAGAAGAACGGGTGAGACTTGACCGGATACCGGTTACGGCCGATGTGACGGTGACGGAAATATACAGCGGTTCCAGCTATCAGGCCGAGGTGACGGAGCCTCAGACAGCAGTGATTTCGGCAGAGCAGGTGGCTTCGGTGTCTTTTCGTAATTTTTATGACGGTCACCAGAGGAACGGACACGGGATCAAGAATCAGTTTACCTATGAGGGAGCAGGCAGCCGGTCAGGAGAGGCAGGAAGCCCGCGAAGCGGCCGGTGGAACTGGGCGCAGGACCCGGTTCAGGGCGCAGGGGAGGATAATTGATGAAGAAGAAAATAAGTTATGTGATTGCTGCCCTGGCCCTGACGGCAGTTATGACCGCAGGGATCGGGCAGGCGTGGGCCTACTTTACCACCTATGCCCAGGCGGAGGGCGGTTATCCGATTCATCTGGGCGACAGGACGGAGATCACGGAGGAATTTTCCGATTGGACCAAACATGTGGCAGTCACCAGCGATCCGGAATCGGCGCCGGCCTATGTTCGTGTAAAAGCTTTCAGCGGCAGTCTGTATACGCTGGAGTACAGTTCTGCGGTCAGCGGAGACTGGACGCCGGGGGACGACGGCTATTACTATTATAATAAGATTTTAAACGGCGGGGAGACTACCACAGGACTGAATATATCAATCGGCGGGATTCCGGAGGATGCCGAGGACGGCGATACCTTTAATGTGGTCGTGATCTATGAGAGCACCCCCGTACGCTATGACAGTGCAGGAGCGGAATATGCCGACTGGAACGCACTGGCAGATACCGGCCGTATTGATGCAAACGGATCCGGAAGTGTGCAGGGCGACAACGCCGGCAGCGGGGAAGGAGGCGGCGAATCATGAAAAAACCGACCATGAGAAAACCGAAAAAACTGCTGCCGCCCATGGCGATCTACGGGCTGTTTGCGCTGGCCGTGGTGATGCTTTTGAGCAGCTCCGTCGGCGGGGCCAGAGCCGCGCTGACCTATTATTCCGAGACGTATTCTTCACGGGTGCAGATGTACAGCATCGGCGTCAGCCTGCTGGAGAACGGGGAAAAGGTTTCCTGGCGCGACTATAACAGCGGGGGAAACGGAAGCTGGGACGAGAGCACCGGCGAATTGCTTCAAAACATGCTGGCGGAAGGGGAAAGCCTGAAACCGGGCAAGGAATACAGAGAAGAACTCTGTGTGCAGAACACCGGAACCATCAATCAGTATGTCCGTGTCCGAATTTATAAATATTGGGTGGATAAAGAGGGCAATAAAGAGAGCGATCAGCTAAGAGAGCTGTCTCCGGAACTGATTCATCTGAACCTGGTGAATCTGGGAACGGACTGGATCGAGGATACGGAAGGCTCCACTGAGGAACGGACGATTCTGTATTATAATAAAATGCTGCCCGCAGGAGAGGGAGAGGTTTCAAAGACGCCTCTGTTCGCGGATAAGCTGACCATAGACGGAAAGCTGGCCACGAAAGTGTCCCAGACGGAAGAACAGAACGGGAATTATACCACGATTATTACCACGTATCTGTATGACGGCGTGCAGTTCCGTCTGAAAGTAGAGGTGGACGCAGTGCAGGAGCACAACGCCGAGGACGCGATATTAAGCGCCTGGGGCCGAAAGGTATCCGTAAGCGACAACATGCTGCGTCTTGTGGATTAAGGAGGTCCGTATGAAAAAGAAAATCAGTCTGTTTCTGCTGTGCGGCCTGCTTCTGATTCAGGGGCTTCCTGCCCATGCGGAGACTTTTTACGGCGACGAGACATGGAACGTCACCTTTAACAGCGATAATGAGATGGCCAGCAGCTTTAAAACCTCGGATATCAACGACGTGGTATCGGGTATGCAGCCGGGGGACAATGTGATTATTACGCTGTCTCTGAAAAATGACAATCAGACCGCTACGGACTGGTATATGAAGAACGAGGTGCTCTATTCCCTGGAGGACCGGAGTGCCAACGGCCAGACGAAAGGCGGCGCCTATACCTACCGTCTCTCCTACCGGAGCAATCAGGGCGGCGAGGAAACGGTGCTGTTTGACAGCGATACGGTAGGCGGCGAGGATGTGAGCGCCGCAGGCGAAGGTCTGAAAGAAGCCACCAGTTCTCTGAAAGAATATTTTTATCTGGATACGCTGTCACAGAGCCAGTCGGGGGTTATTACGCTGGAGGTGGCGCTGGACGGCGAAACCCAGGGCAACGACTATCAGGATACACTAGCGGATCTGCAGATGGAATTTGCCGTGGAGCTTCGGGATACGCCGGACAATCCGGCGGGAGACAATCCGCGGAATCCGAATAACCCGAATCATCCGGACAATCCGGGTACGCCCGGAGGGAATACACCGGGGAATCCGGGACAGAGCAATCCCGGAAGGGGGCTGTTTGGCAGCGGTGTGGTGAAGACCGGAGACGGCAGCGAGCTGTCCGTCTACACGATTGTGACCGGAGCCAGCGGTTTAATGCTTCTGCTGTTCTGTATCTGGCAGTGGAGAGAAAGCCGGAAACAAAAGGCGGAGAAAGAAGGTGACGCTGTATGAGAGAGCGGATAAGGAAGCCGGATCTGCAAGGACCGGGCTTACGGAAGCGAAAAGCCGGTAAGCTGGGGAAACTGTTCTGCATGGTCGGCGCGCTGTGTATGCTTTTTACGGCGGCGATGCCTGCAAAGGCTGCCCAGTCTGACCAGAGCGGAAAACCATATTCCTATAAAATCCGGATTTATGCAGGGCGTCAGGGAACGATCGGCGGCGGCGAGGTACTGGAGTACTCTTCGGTGGCTTACGGCAGCGGGGTGCAGTTTCGGATCGGCGACGTTCAGGTGTTTGATAACAGCAAATATTATGTCAAGGGATTGAGAAAAAGCGGTGTGGATAACAGCGAGGCGCAGCAGAATCCGGCCTTTACGGTGACGGAGGATCAGGATTATGTGGTGGCTTACGGGATTCTCGGCGACGCGGTTTCCTATGTAATCAATTATCAGGACCGGGACGGAAACACACTGGCTCCCAGTGAGACATATTATGGAAATGTGGGCGATAAGCCCGTGATCGCCTATCTGTATATAGAGGGGTACCGGCCTCAGGCTTATAATCTGACCAAAACACTGTCGGAAAATGCGGCGGAGAATGTGTTTACTTTTATTTACACACCGATATCGGAGGGTGGAACGGAGACGCCTGACGAGAACCAGACTCCGGGAGGAGACGGAGGCGGCGGAACGGGAACGCAGAATCCGGCGGCGCCCACGCTGCCGGGAGGAACCGGTATCGTGCCGCCGGCGGCGCCGGCGCCCGGAACGGTTACGCCCGGGACACCCGGAGGAGCGGCAGCGCCCGCAGGTCCGGGAGGAGCGGATGCGCCTGCAGGTCCCGGGGAAGCAGATGCGCCCGGACCGGGAGATGACGATGCCCCCGGCCCCGGAGAAGCGGATGCGCCCGGTCCGGGAGGGGATGATGATCTGGCAAATATGCCTGATGACGAAGTGCCGCTGGACAACAGTCCGGATGACCTGGTAGACCTGGACGACGACGAAGTGCCGCTGGCAAACTTTTTTAATATAAGCAGTGACGCGAGAATCCTGGGCATTCCCACAGCAGCGGTGCTTGTGTCCGGAGCGGTGCTGATCGGATGTGTGATCTGGCTGATACTGAAGAAAAAGAAAGAAAAGGAAAAGGAGAAAGCATGACAAAGCAGCCTGATTCCTCCCGGCAGACAAAAGCCGGGAGGAAAAAAAGCAGGCTGCCTGCTTTTTGCAGCCTTGCCGGAACACTGATATTGCTGTGCGTAATCGGCGCATTTTTGCCGCTGACCATCCCCAACCTTCTGGGATACCAGATCTACGAGGTTGTCAGCGGCAGTATGGAGCCGGAGATACCGATCGGCAGTGTGATCTACGTAAAGGGAACGAAACCGGAAGAAATCCGGGAGGGGGAAATTATCGCTTTTATGAGAAGTTCCTCGGTCATTACCCATCGGGTGGAGGAAAACCGGTTTGTGGAAGGAGAATTTATCACCAAGGGAGACGCCAACAGCCAGGAGGATGTGATGCCGGTGGAATACGACAGCCTGATCGGCAAAGTAACCTGCCATATCCCCATGCTGGGCACATTGATGTCGATCCTGGCCAGCGGCGTGGGAAAGCTGTATGCCGGAGCTTTTGCGGCCTGTGGCGTGATGTTTCATATGCTGGCGGAGAAGATAAAAGAACGGCAGAAAGCGTAAGCGGGAACGGATATCGGCCTGTGGGAAACGAGTCGGTCCGGAGGAAAGCCGCATAAGGCTGATAATACGGATAAGGCTGACGAAAAGTATTGTCAACAGGGGCAGAGTGGTGTATAATTAAAAACCGAAATGCAAACACAGACATTTTTTGAAAGAAGGGGCCGCCGTTGGATGACACCAGGACACGAATTATCTTCGCAGCGATGAAAGCCGTGCGTCAGTACGGTCTTGAAGGGATGCGTATCCAGAATGTCAGTGATCTGGCAGGAGTCTCCCCCGGAGCGTTGTACCGTTATTTTGAAAGCAAGGATCAGTTGATTCTCGAAAGCTTTCAATATGTGGACAAACAGGCCGCGGCGATTTTCGAACATCTGAAGTTCAACCCCCTGCTTATGGTTACCGACCCCATGGGAGCCGTGAAAAGTCTGTGGCTGCCCTACTTCCGGTTTTGGGTTTCTCATCCGGATGAAACCGTTTTTTACCACCGGTTCCGGGACAGCGCTTTCTTTCCGAAGTACGATAAGAGCCGGGATATCAGCTATTTCGGCACGTTTATCGGAATGGTTCAGCTTTTTAAAAAGGTTTTTCCGGCGCTGGACCGGATGAACCAGGATCTGCTGTGGCTTCATGTTCTTACGTCCACGGTCATGTACGCCAAATATGTGGTGGAGGGTATACTTCCCGATAATCAGGAAACCGAAGATACGATATTTCAGTTGCTGACCACCGGTCTGAACGGTTATCTGAAGCCGGAGAAGTCTAAAAACAAAAGGAAAAAGTAAAAACGTACCGCTGAAAGGCGGTTTGTTTTTACCCGGCAGTAAATAAACGTTTACTCCGATATTTTACATCGATATACTTGAAAATTGTATTCCCCTATGATAGACTAAACTGTATCCGAAAATTGCGCGGCATTATATTAAGGAAGCGTTTATCGGATATGTTCCGGTGTACCCCATCGGAACTATGAATACAGATAACATCAGTCTTGGAGGAATGATCGTGAAAAAGTACGGTGTAAATGAACTGCGAAAAATGTTTTTGGAATTTTTCGAGAGCAAGGGCCATCTGGCCATGAAGAGTTTTTCTCTTGTTCCCCATAATGATAACAGCCTGCTGCTGATCAACTCCGGCATGGCGCCCTTGAAGCCTTATTTTACGGGACAGGAGATTCCGCCGAGGACCAGAGTGACCACCTGCCAGAAGTGCATCAGAACCGGCGATATCGAGAATGTGGGAAAAACTGCCCGTCACGGCACTTTTTTTGAGATGCTGGGCAATTTCTCTTTCGGCGATTATTTTAAGAAAGAAGCCATCACCTGGTCATGGGAATTTCTGACGGAGGTGGTGGGACTTGATCCTGACCGTCTCTACCCTTCTATCTATGAGGAGGACGAGGAAGCATTCGACCTCTGGCACAATATGATGGGGATTCCCGCGGAGCGGATTTTCCGTTTCGGAAAAGAGGACAATTTCTGGGAACACGGCGCCGGCCCCTGCGGTCCCTGTTCCGAAATATATTATGACAGAGGAGAGGCTTACGGATGCGGTCAGGAGGGCTGCACGGTAGGCTGCGACTGCGACCGGTACATGGAAGTGTGGAACAATGTGTTCACCCAGTTTGACAATGACGGCCACAACCATTATACCACCCTGGAAAAGAAAAATATTGATACCGGCATGGGGCTGGAGCGTCTGGCCGTAGTGGTGCAGGATGTGGATTCTCTTTTTGCGGTGGATACCATCAAGGCACTGCTGGACAAGGTATGCCGTCTGGCAAAGACAGAATATCTGGCAGACGGGAAAAAAGACGTGTCCCTGCGGCTGATTACCGATCATATCCGTTCCTGTACCTTTATGATCTCCGACGGCATTATGCCCTCCAATGAAGGGCGGGGCTATGTGCTCAGACGGCTTTTGCGCCGGGCCGCCCGCCACGGACGTCTGCTGGGCATCGAAGGGCAGTTCCTGGCCCAGTTAAGCGAAACGGTGATCGAGCTGTCAAAGGACGGCTATCCGGAGCTGGATGAGAAGAAGGAGATGATCTTTAAGGTTCTCACGGAGGAAGAGAACAAGTTTTATAAGACCATCGACCAGGGACTCAGCATTCTGGCTTCTATGGAAGAAGACCTGGCGAAAGCCGGCGGGAAAACCCTGTCAGGTGAAGATGCCTTTAAATTATATGACACCTATGGTTTCCCTATCGACCTGACCAGAGAAATTCTGGAAGAAAAAGGAATGGATATCGACGAGGACGGGTTCAAAGCCTGTATGGAGAACCAGCGGCAGACGGCCCGTGCCGCCAGAAAAACCACCAATTACATGGGGGCGGACGCCACGGTATATGATGAGATCGACCCTGCCGTTACTACGGTATTTGACGGCTACGACCATCTGACCCTGGATTCCGAGATCACGGTGCTGACCACGGAGACAGAGCTGGTGCAGGCGATTACCGACGGCGAGGCCGGAACGATTATCGTAAAGGAAACGCCTTTTTATGCCACGATGGGCGGTCAGAAAGCCGACGTGGGAACCATTACCGGGGCTGACGGCGCAAAATTCCAGGTAGAGGATACGGTTAAATTAAAAGGCGGCAGAGTGGGCCATGTGGGCCGGGTGCTTGGCGGCATGTTCCGTGTGGGCGATGGGGTAACGCTTTCCGTATGCCCGGTAAACCGCAGGGATACGGCTCAGAATCACAGCGCCACCCATCTGCTGCAGAAAGCGCTGCGCCTTGTGCTGGGCACCCATGTGGAGCAGGCCGGTTCCTATGTGGCGGCAGACCGTCTCCGCTTTGACTTCACCCATTTCTCCGCCATGACGCCGGAGGAGCTTCAAAGGGTGGAGGAACTGGTGAATCAGCAGATCGGCCTGAATCTCCCGGTGGAGACGCAAGTAATGAATATCGACGAGGCGAAAAAATCCGGCGCCATGGCGCTGTTCGGTGAAAAGTATGAGGACGACGTACGGGTGGTCAGCATGGGCGATTTTTCCAGAGAACTGTGCGGCGGCACCCATGTGTCCGGCACCGGTGAGATTACGGCATTTAAGATTATATCCGAGTCCGGCATTGCGGCGGGCGTCAGGAGAATCGAGGCGCTGACCGGGTCCGGCGTGTTTGAATATTACAGGGGACTGGAAGAAGAACTGTTTGAGGCGGCGAAGACGGCGAAGACGGAGCCGGCTCAGTTGGTAAAGAAAATCCGGTCGCTGCAGGCGGAGCTGAAAGCGGTCCAGGCGGAGAATGAAAAATTAAAGAGCAGACTGGCCAATGAGTCCGTGGGCGACGTGATGAGCCAGGTAACAGAAGTAAAGGGCGTAAAGGTGCTGCCCGTAAAGGTGGAGGGCGTGGATATGAACGGCCTGAGAAACCTGGGAGATCAGCTTAAAGACAAGCTGGGCGAGGGCATCGTGGTCATCGCTTCGGCGGCGGAGGGAAAGGTGAATCTGCTGGCCATGGTGACAGATGAGGCACAGAAAGCCGGCGGACATGCGGGCAATCTGATCAAGGCCATCGCTGCCTTGGTGGGCGGCGGCGGCGGCGGACGTCCCAATATGGCCCAGGCCGGCGGAAAGAATCCGGACGGAATTGACGAAGCGCTGAAAAAAGCGGTGGAAGTGGCAAAAGAACAGCTTTCATAATAAAATAGTAAAAAGGAGAGGAAAAGCTACCAAACACAATATCCAAACAGGTATATAGGGGGGCCGGACGTTTCAATATGGATATGGTTGTTGATATTTTGTGTAGCGTAATATCATATGGACACACAGTATGTATGGAAAGAAGAATTTAACATCGGAGTAGATTCCATTGATCAGGAGCATCGTGAGCTTTTTGAATCCATTAACAAACTGTTTTCATTTACCCAGAAAAAGAGCATGTGGATGGGCGGAAAAAACAGCCGCCATGCGTGCCGGAAGGGTATTGAGCTATTCAAGGAGCATGCGGTAAAGCATTTTGCGGATGAAGAAGCTTATATGGAATCCATTGATTACGAGGGACTTGCGCAGCACAGACGGATCCACAAAGGGTTCCGTGAGAATACGCTGCCGGCGCTGGAGAAGGAGCTGGAGCAGACCGGCTATTCCCAGGAGGCGGTGGAGCATTTTCTTGGCGTCTGCGTGGGATGGCTGATCGGGCATACCACGACCGAGGATCAGGCAATTACGGGCAAAGCTGCGAGAACCTGGGAGAATCTGCTGCCGGGGGAAGAAATCGCGGATGCGAATAAAGCGATCAGCCAGTTAATGTATAATATATTTTCCCTGAAACCAAAGATGATCAGCGATGTCTACAACGGAGAGAAATTCGGAAACGGCTTATATTACAGACTGGTTTATGAGACGAAGAAAGAGGGAAAACGCCAGGAGATTCTGCTGGCCTTTGAGGAGCGGCTGCTGTTCGGCACCATCGGCGAGGTGGTAGGCAAAAAATCCGGCAGACTGGACAGCGCGATGCTGCATGCCGCGAGACATTCGATGCAGCGGTTTGCGGGACGTGTGACGGACTATTTCCTGCGGGGAGAGGCCTCGGTTATGAAGGAGGAAAACCTTCTCTCTTACGGACAGTTCCGGACGGTCTTTGAGATGGAAAAACCGGTGGCCAGCCTGCTGTTTGGCACGGACGAAGGGTATTTCGCGTGCAGTATCCTGACGCCTCAGATGTCCCAGGAGCCGGTGGGAACGCCTATCGGAGCGGACAATGCCATGGACGAGGTGGCGAAGTATCTGACGGAGTTTGAGAAGCAGGAGCATGGTGCGCCCAAAAAGAAGATTCTTCTGGTAGATGATTCCGCTACCATACGGCAAATGATGAATGAACTGCTGCATGAGGACTATGACATGTCAATGGTGGATTCCGGCATAGCGGCCATCCGTGCCGTTACCCTGAACAGGCCGGACCTGATTCTTCTGGACTATGATATGCCGATCTGCAACGGGAGGCAGACGCTGGAATTCCTCCGCTCAGAGGAACGTTCCAAAGATATTCCGGTTATTTTCCTGACCTCAAGAAGCGATTCGGATACCGTGACCGGCGTGCTGTCCTTAAAACCCGCGGGATATATGCTGAAAAGCTTAAAGCACGCGGAGATTAAGAAACGAGTGGATGAATTCTTTGCGTCATAGGAAGGATTCCGCGTTTTCATCTGATGCGGAGCCATGTACAGTCCTGAGAAAAGATTTGAAAGTTGTTTCATTTCCATATTGACGAATGACAAAAATGTGCTATAATAGGCTTATGTTATGCGTTATGAATAACCCGTGCAGTTGTACCGGAACGCAATTTTACAACTGAAGGGAGGTTAGGTGTGAGCTATGTCAAACGTAATCGTTAAAGATAATGAAAGTTTAGACAGCGCTTTACGCAGATTCAAAAGAAACTGTGCAAAGGCTGGTATCCAGCAGGAGATTCGTAAAAGAGAGCATTACGAAAAGCCCAGCGTAAGACGTAAGAAAAAGTCTGAAGCTGCAAGAAAACGCAAGTACAACTAAAAACTATGAAGTCAGGCCACGGGGAAAGGGATTTCTCTGTGGCCTTTTCACGGTTGTATATGCAGATGAGATGAGAGGCTTATGGCAAGGCGATCCATGAGAGGGGGCTTATTCCCCCTCCTGAATCCCCTGAATATCCGGCGCCGAAACCATGGAATAGTTGGTGTGATAGATAACGAATCCGGGCTTTGCGCCGCTTACTTTTTTCACATGCTTCCGCTGGATATAGTCGATCTCCACCTTGTCGCCGCCCCGTCCTTTGGAATAGTAAGCCGCCAGCCGGCCCGCTTCCTCGAAGGTACGGTCCGGCAGCTCCTGTCCCCGTGTCTGGACGATCACATGGGAGCCGGGCATGCCCTTCGCGTGGAACCACCAGTCGCCGCCCTGCGCCACCTTGAAGGTCAGGTCTTCATTCTGATAATTGTTTTTTCCGATATAAATATGGAAGCCGTCGGAAGAAATGTAATGGAAGGGTCTGCTTTTGTTCCTTCCCTTTTTTTCTTTCGGTCCCCGTTTCTTAATATAGCCGAATTCCCGCATCTCCTCTTTGATCTCCGCCAGGTCTTCCTCGGTCATGGCAATATCAAGGGCCTGGGCGATGGATTCCAGATGGTCGATTTCCTCTCTGGTTTCCACCAGCAGGGTGGAAAGTGCCTCAAAGGTACGTTTCAGTTTGTTATACCGGTCGAAATATTTCTGGGCGTTTTCCTTTGCGGTCAGCGTCTCGTCAAGGGGAATTTCGATCTCCTGGTCCGTATAGTAATTCAGCGCTTTCAGAGAGCGTTCTCCGCCCTTTAAAGAATAGCCGTAGGTGTTTAACAGCTCGCCGTAGATCCGGTACTTGTCTTTTTTCTCCGTGTCCTTCATCTGCTTTTCCTGCAGCTCCAGTTTCTTGACATTCCGTTCCAGAAGGGTCTGGATAATCCGGCGCAGGTCGGCTGACTTCTGCCTGCTTCTGGTGACGGCGTTTTTCTCGGCGTAGTAGGTTTCCAGCACCAGACTGACGGAAGGAAAGGGACGGACGGCACAGCTTTCATAACAACTGGCTGGCAGGGCCGTAAATTCCACAGGTTCGCCGTTCTGATAAATGATGGCCGGGGAAAAGCGGCCGTCGGCGATATCCTCGAAATAATAAGAGAAGGTGCGGAACAGGTGGGTCTGCTCCGGTTCATTCAGCGTATTTGCCGGCTGGCCGGAGTCCAGGGAGGCCCGGCAGCAGATCTCCAGGGCGGCGGCAGGGCTGACGCCGGTATAGTGTCCGTACAGCGCCTTATACAGCGGCTGGGGCGCATCGTTCAGAAAGGAAAGGAACCCTTCTTCTTCTGCCAGAAGGGGATTTTCCTTCTCCACGGTGCGGGGAATAAAGTAATCCCGTCCCGGCAGCACCTCCCTGACCGAGCTGACCTGGGCGGATACGTGCTTGATACTGTCGATGATCTTATAGGTTTCGTCGCAGAAAATGATATTGCTGTGTTTTCCCATCAGTTCCACGATCAGATGCTTCCGGCACAGGTCCCCCAGGTCGTCCAGATGCTCCAGCGTAAAATCAATAATCCGTTCAAAATCCGGCTGAACCACCGACACAATCCTGGCCGTGCCGATATGCTTGCGCAACAGCATACAGAAATTGGGGGCGGTCATGGGGCTTGTCTTGTTTTTATCGGTAAAATAGATAAGAGGGAGGCTGGCATTGGCCGAGATCAGCAGCCGGGAAGCATCCCTGTCTTTTTTCAGTGTAAGCAAAAGCTCGTCCGGTTCCGGCTGGGCGATCTTCGTAATCCGCCCCCCCTCCGTGCGTTCTTTCAGTTCCTTTACCATACATGCGATTACGGTTCCGTCAAATGCCATAGCGTTTCATCCTTTATCTTAGATTTCCGTTGCATTATAGCAGAGATGGAGGGTGGTGTAAATACCGGCTTTTCCAACTTTCCCAACTTTTTCACCCGCATGTTGACTTGCCCGATAGAATCCCTTATAATGTAGGATAGCCGTGGTCTGCGGACTGAAAACATTCCTTAATAAAAGGAGGAAAAGCAGGGACGGCCGGAAAGAAGTGAAATTCGGCGGGAAACTGCCGAATCTGCCTGGATGACGCGAAAGGTGCGTCAGAAAGAGGAAAGAATGTTAAACAGTATGACCGGCTTTGGCCGGTGCGAGTGTTCCAATGACAAGTATAAGATGACCGTGGAGATGAAAGCGGTAAATCACCGCTATTTTGATCTGAATATCAAGATGCCCCGGAAGTTTAACGCATTTGAGTCGTCGGTCCGCACCGTGCTGAAGGAATACATCCAACGGGGAAAAGTGGATGTTTTTATTACGTATGAAGATTTTTCCGAGGAAACCGTAAACCTGAAATACAATGAGTCCATCGCCAGGGAGTATATGGATATTTTCCGGAAGATGGAGGATACCTTTGGCTTTGCGAAGGAGGTAAATGCCGTCTCTCTGGCCCGTATGCCGGAGGTGGTTACGATGGAGCAGGCGGAGGATGATGAGGAAACCCTTTTGAATCTTCTGCTGGAAGCGGTGCGGGGAAGCGCGGAGAAATTTGTGGGAAGCAGACGGGCGGAAGGCGATCAGTTGAAAGCCGACCTGATCGGAAAGCTGGAGCAGATGCTTCTGCGGGTGGACGAGATCGAAAGGCGTTCTCCTGTGATTCTGGAAGAATATAAGACCAAACTTCGGGATAAAATCCGAGAGGTTCTGGAAGAACGGGAACTGGAGGAAGCCAGGGTTCTGACGGAAGTGACCATCTTTGCCGACAAAATCTGCGTGGATGAGGAAACGGTGAGGCTGCGGTCCCATATCGCCGCCATGAAGGATGCGCTGCTGACCGGCGGCCCCGTAGGGCGGAAGCTGGATTTTATTGCCCAGGAGATGAACCGGGAGGCAAACACGATCCTGTCCAAGTCCAACGACATAGAGATATCTTCCGTGGCCATTGATCTGAAAACGGAGATCGAAAAGGTGCGGGAACAGGTTCAGAATATTGAGTAAAGGCAGGCGCAGCGTTGGGAAGACTGATTCATATCGGTTATGGAAATATGGTAAATTTTGACAAGATCGTTTCCGTGGTCAGCCCGGAGTCGGCGCCGATCAAACGGATGGTCCAGACCGCCAAGGATAAGGGAACGGCCATCGACGCTACCCAGGGAAGGAAAACCCAGGGGGTGATTATTACGGACTGCGATTACATCATTCTGTCCGCCCTCCTGCCCGAAACCATCGCAGGGCGCTGCAGGGATAAAGAGGAAGATGAATAGACAGCGGCCGGGAATGAAACCAGAACCGGGTGCGGTGTGCGGACAGATACGGAACTGTATATAAAAGGCGGTGTTGATGATGAAAGAAAAAGGAGTGCTGACGGTGCTTTCCGGATTTTCCGGTACCGGAAAGGGAACCGTGGTGAAAGAACTGCTGCGCCGGTATGACCGGTATGCGCTGTCGGTATCGGCTACCACCAGGGCGCCCCGCGAGGGAGAAGTCCATGGGCGGGAGTATTATTTTCTGACTGCCGGGGAATTTGAAAAAATGATCGGCGAAGGCGCGTTTTACGAATATGCCCGGTACGTGGATCACTATTACGGCACGCCCAGAACCTTTGTGGAGGAACAGCTTGACCAGGGGAAGGACGTGATTCTGGAAATTGAAATTCAGGGGGCGCTGGAGATTAAAAGACAGTCTCCCGACTGCCTGCTGATTTTTCTGATTCCTCCTTCCGCCGGTGAATTAAAAGAGCGTCTGGCGGGCAGAGGAACGGAAGATCAGGACGTAATCATGGCAAGGCTGCGCCGGGCGGTGGACGAAGCCGAGGGCGTGGAAGCCTATGATTATATATTGGAAAATAATGACCTTCAGGAATGTGTGGAAGGGCTGCACGGGCTGATTCAGAGCGCTCACAGCAGAGCAAAGGCTAGGCTTGGCCAGGTAAAAAGCATTCAGGAAGAATTAAAGGCAATGGTGAAAGGAGACTGATTTTTATGCTGCATCCATCTTATAATGATTTACTTGATACCATTAACCAGGACGTGGAGCCGGGAGAAGAACCGATTGTCAACAGCCGTTATTCCGTGGTGATCGCCACGGCCAAAAGAGCCAGACAACTGATCGGCGGCGATGAAAAGCTGGTGGGCGGAAAGACCAAGAAGCCTCTGTCTATCGCCGTGGAGGAAGTGGCCGAGGGCAAGGTGACAATCGTGGGCGAGGACGACGTAGCGGAAGACGAGATTGAAGTATGATGGAGACGGAAAAGGGCCGAAAGCCAAAGGTTCTGTTTGTCTCTCTGGGCTGCGATAAAAATCTGGCCGATTCCGAAGCCATGCTGGGGCTGCTGACGGACCAGGGGTACACCTTCACCGACGACGAGTCGGAAGCGGAGGTGATCGTGGTAAACACCTGCTGTTTTATCGGGGATGCCAAAGAAGAAAGCATTCAGACGATTCTGGAGATGGCCCGGCAGAAAAGCTGCGGCCGCTGTAAGGCGCTGGTGGCGACAGGCTGTCTGGCCCAGCGGTACAGTGAAGAAATCCTGGAGGATATTCCGGAGCTGGACGGCATACTGGGCACTACGGCCTATGATCAGATTGTCACACTGATCGAGGAAGCGCTGGAAGGGAAAAAGCCCCGCCGGTTTCAGAGCGTGGACCGGCTGGTTACGGATCAGGGAAAACGGGTGGTTACTACGGGAGGCCATTATGCCTATCTGAAAATCGCCGAGGGCTGTGACAAACGCTGCACCTACTGCGTGATTCCGAAAGTGCGGGGAAATTACAGAAGCGTTCCCATGGAGCAGCTTGTTCAGGATGGGCAGGCGCTGGCAGAGCGGGGGGTGCGGGAGCTGATTCTGGTAGCCCAGGAGACGACGGTTTACGGCACGGACCTGTACGGGAAAAAAATGCTTCCCGAACTTCTTCGCAGACTGGCCGGGATTCCCGGCATTTACTGGATCAGGCTGCTCTACTGTTATCCCGAAGAAATTACCGATGAGCTGATCGAGGTGATCGCCGCGGAGAAAAAGGTGTGTCACTATCTGGATATGCCCGTGCAGCATGCCAGCGACGCCATATTAAAAAGAATGGGCCGCAGGACCAGCCGGCAGGGGCTTTTGGATATGATTGAAAAGCTGCGGGGCCGGATTCCTGATATCGCGCTGCGCACCACGCTGCTGACCGGTTTTCCCGGAGAGACGGAGGAAGATTTTCAGACGCTGTATGAATTTGCCGATATGGCAGGTTTTGAGCGGCTGGGCGTATTTGCCTATTCTCCCGAAGAAGGCACGCCGGCATTTTCTTATCCGGACCAGGTTCCGGAGGAGGTGAAGGCGAGCCGCAGGGACCGGCTGATGGAGCTGCAGCAGGAGATCGCATTTGACACCTGCCAGGATCAGATCGGCAGGATTCTGACCGTGATGATTGAGGGGAAGGTGGCCGACGAAGCCGCCTATGTGGGCCGTACTTATATGGACGCTCCCGGCGTGGACGGGTATATTTTCGTTCAGACCGGAGAGATTCTTGTGACCGGTGATTTCGTGACCGTGAAGGTGACGGGGGCCGTGGACTATGATCTGATAGGAGAAATATATGATGAGTTCGATGAATCTGCCGAATAAGCTGACGATCCTCAGAGTGATTATGATTCCCTTTTACGTGATTTTTCAGATGAGCTACGTGGGAGGCGAATGGGCCAAATATGTGGCGCTGGCGCTGTTTGTCATCGCCAGCCTGACGGATTTTCTCGACGGCAGAATCGCAAGAAAGTATAATCTCGTTACAAATTTTGGGAAATTCATGGACCCGCTGGCGGATAAGCTGCTGGTCAGCGCGGCGCTGATCTGTTTTATCGAGCTGGGCAGTCTGCCGGCCTGGTATGTGCTGATTATTATATCCAGAGAGTTTATTATCAGCGGCTTCCGTCTGGTGGCATCGGATAAGGGGGTGGTGATCGCCGCCAGCTACTGGGGGAAGTTTAAAACCACTTCTCAGATGATTATGGTGGTGCTGCTGATTCTGAATATCGACCATCCGGTTTTTGGCGTGCTGACGCAGATTTTTGTCTGGGTTGCGATGATTCTGACGCTGGTATCATTAATTGATTACCTGATGAAAAATAAGGATGTGCTGAAAGACTGAGACCGGCACAGCGGCGCTGCGAAACTCTGCGAGACATCGTTCCGTAAGGGAGGCTTTTATGACAGTAGAAATGATTTTTGTGGGAACCGAGCTTTTGCTGGGCAATATCGTGAATACCAACGGACAGTTTTTATCGGAACAGTGTGCGGCGATGGGACTGCCTGTTTACTATCAGACCGTGGTGGGGGACAATGAGGAACGGCTGTCCGCCGTAATATCTTCCGCTTTTTCCCGCAGTGATCTGATTATCCTGTGCGGCGGCCTGGGCCCTACGGAGGACGACCTGACAAAAGAGGTCTGCGCCCGGACGATGGGAATTGAGCTGGCGGAAAATGCCGAGGTGCGGGTGGAGCTGGACGCCTTTATGAGCAGACTTAAAATGACCGTCACCGAAAATAATTACAAACAGGCCATGGCGCCCCGCGGGGCTGTCTATGCGGACTGGAAGAGGGACGGTGCAAAAAACGGCGGTGAGGGCGGAAATGACGGGAACGGCCCGGCGGACCCGGAAGCCGACCATTGTTTTCTGCTGCGCAATCCAAACGGAACCGCTCCGGGGCTTGTGATGGAACGGAAGGGAAAAACGGCGGTTCTGCTGCCCGGCCCGCCGGGGGAAATGAAGCCTATGTTTCTGGAACAGGTAAAGCCCTATCTGGTGAAGAAAAGCGGCCAGGTATTTCTCTCCGCAGTGGTAAAAATCTGCGGTGTGGGGGAAAGCGCCGCAGAGACCAGGGTGCTGGACCTGGTGGACAGTCAGACCAATCCCACCATCGCCACTTATGCCAAGACCGGCGAGGTGCATATCCGGGTGACGGCCAGCGGAAAAACGAAAGAAGATGCTCAGAAGCTGATTAAGCCCTGTGTAAAGGAACTGAAAAAACGGTTTGGCGACGACGTTTATACGGCAAAACCGGAGGTGTCTCTGGAGATGGCCGTGGTAAAGCTGCTGAACAAGTATGATCTGACGATGACCACGGCGGAGTCCTGTACCGGCGGAATGGTGGCGGCCCGTCTGGTCAGCGTGCCGGGAGTGTCGGACGTATTTTCCGAGGGCTTTGTCACCTATTCCAATAAGGCGAAAAGAAAGTTTCTGGATGTGAGCAAAACCACGCTGAAAAAGTATACGGCAGTCAGCGCGGAGGCGGCAAAAGAAATGGCTATCGGCGGCGTATTTGCCAATGACAGTGATATGTGCGTGTCCGTGACCGGGCTGGCAGGCCCGGACGGGGCCACGCCGGAAGTTCCTCTGGGCAGAGTCTATATCGGCTGCTGCCTGAAAGGGAAAACCGTTGTAAAAGAGTACAATTTTACCGGAAACCGGGAGAAGATCAGGGAGCTGGCGGCATCGGCGGCCCTGGATCTGGCCAGAAGATGCATTTTGGAGCAGTGCAAAGGAAAATAGGGATAAAATGGATTTCAGATGGTTTCAGCCATTGCATGTAAAAAAACTTTCGGGAAAAAAAGCGGAGAAAATCATCCGCAGAATCAGCCAGAACCATTTTGAAAAAGATGCCTGGCTGATTGTGCTGCCTTTTGGGGAGCATAATCTGTTTGATATTTATCCCGCTTATGTTTTTTTGCAGGAAAGCTTTCCCTGTTACCGGGCTGACGTGATCGGACTGGCGAAAAGCAGAGGACAGGCTGTGGAGCTGGCTGCGGAGCTGGTGCAGGAAGTGTATCAGGCTACGGGCGGTTTCGACACCAGAACATATTACCGGAGCAAGATGCAGTGGACGGACTGCAGGGAGGCCTGACGGATGCTTCATGGAATTCTGTTTATACTGAAAATCATAGGGATTCTGCTGCTGGCCGTGGTGGGACTGATTTTTGCGGTGATGCTGCTGGTTTTGCTGGTGCCGGTGCGATACCGTTTAAAGGCTTCGGTGCTGGAAAAAAATCCGGATGTGGATGTGCGCATCACCTGGCTTTTGCATCTGCTGTCCGTCAGGGTCCGCTATCATCCCAAAGGGGGACCTTTTGACCTGGCAGTCCGGATACTGGGAATCCGGCTGGGAGGAAGAAAAAAGAGCACCGAAGACACGGAAGGAGACATGAAGCTGCGGGACCGGAACGGAGAGGAAGACGGGAACGAAGACAGCGATATCGAATTTGGGGAAGAACAGCTTCTGGAATTGCTGGAGGAAGGGCTGGAAAATGCGGACAGTCCGTCGGAAGAAACGGCGGAGGGAACCACAGAAGACCCGGAAACATCGGCGAAGTCTGAGGAAGAAACCGCAGAATGGAGTGAGACGGCAAAAGCAGATGAATCACATGCAGAACCGAATGCGGAAGCGGAATCCTTCGATATGGGAGAAGCTTTTGAATCGGAAAAGGAAACATCTTCTCTGGCCGACCGGATCGGGAAGCTGATTGATAAAATCAGAAGGGTTTTTCAAAACATTCCGGAAAAAATCGAAAAGCTGAAACAAAGCGTAGAAAAACTGGCGGAAAAGAAAAACAGCCTGATGGAATTGATACAGGATGCGGACAACCAGAGCCTGTTCCGTCTTTTATGGAAGCAGACCGGCGGCGTGTTCCGGCATATCCGGCCCAGAAAGCTGCGGCTGTATCTGCATTTCGGGTTTCAGGACCCGTCGCTGACCGGAAAACTTTTGGGATATGCGTCGGTATTTTACGCATACTATTATAAAACTGTGGATCTGGTGCCGGAATTTCAGACGGACAAGCTGATTCTGGAGGGAGATCTGTATGCAAGAGGACGCGTTCGGGCAGGGACGCTTCTGTGCAAGGGCGTCCGGCTGCTGTTTAACAGAGGATGCCGGAAAATGATTAAAAAAATTTTGAAAAAAAGATAATAAATCAGCGGAAGTCCGTACAAGCCCCGGAAGGATTTACGGACGCGTAAGCGGCCGGAAATCTTTCCAGATCAAGGGGGGCTTGGAAGGACTGTAGCGGAACTATATTAGGAGGGCATGATATGGCGGCGGTGACAAATCAGTTTTCATCGACAGTAGAATCATTGTTTAAAGGCATGGAAAATTTTGTGACCACGAAGACGGTGGTGGGAGATCCGATTCAGCTAAAAGGGGCGGTGATTCTGCCTCTGGTGGACGTTTCTTTTGGGTGTGCGGCCGGAGCCAACGCAAACAACGTCAAAAGCGGAGCCGGCGGCGGACTGGGCGGCAAGATTACGCCGAGCGCGGTGCTGGTGCTTCAGAACGGTACGGCCAGACTGGTGAATATCAAGAATCAGGATACCGTTACCAAGCTTCTGGACATGGTGCCTGATCTGGTGAATAAATTTACCAAATCCTCCGGTCCGGAAGATGTAACCGATGAGGAAATCATTGACGCGGTGCAGAAGGACAAAGATCAGTAAAAAGATTTGGCCGGGAAAAGATTAATGATTGGACGACGCGGTGCATAGACTGTAATAACAGCATAAAAGGAGAAGCGCAGGCGATGAAGAAAATCTGCGGCCTGATACTGTTCTGTTTTGGAGGGGGCATGGCGCTGATGCTGTTTCTCCCAAAGACACTGACGACGCTGTTCTTTGTGATCGTGTGTCTGGTGCTGGGATATCAGTTATTCTGCTGCCCGTGAAGCCGATCAGCATATAATAGCAACATAAAAAGTCCGCTTAACTTTACGGCAGTTACGCGGACTTTTTAACATGGCTTTTTAACATTTCCTAAGCTCTCTCAACTAAACCTGACTTTAAGCAGGATGTACATACATACATTTTTTTGGCAGCTCCGTTTACGTTCACCTTAACGGATTTTACGTTGCATCTCCACATTTTATTTGATCTTCTATGGGAGTGGCTCACGGCATTACCAAAATGAGCGCCTCTCTGACAAACAGCACACTTCGCCATCTTTGCACCTCCTTATATTAAGTTCCCTCAGATCGAAATGATCCCGTAATCAATTGTACCGGGCGGTCTGCGGACCGGCCCGCAACCTTACATATCATATCAAATATTTCGGAGAATTGCAAGCATAAAAACGGTACTGAGGTAAAAAAATAGAAAATAACCTTCCCAAATGGCCGATTAGCGGTTATAATATTGACGAGTATATGCGTTTGGATCGCAAAAATATGGTTTTAAAAAGGCAGAGTCAAGAGCGTTATGAAAACAGCGGCGGACCGGACTGCAAAATAGCAAGCGGCTAAAAGACACCCGCTGACAATTTTGTATGCATCGCACGTAAGGGTCCAAAAAACAGATCCTAAGTGCTCATAGCAGAGCCCCGGAAGGCTTTACAGACACTTTAGTGGCTGGAAATTCTCCCCGTTTAAGGGGGCTTGGGAGGGAAGCTGCGCAACTATCATGGAGGAATATGTATGAAGTGTCGGATCTATAATAAATTAGGGGAAGTCCTGATCGATACGGAAGTGATTGCCCGTTATTCCGGTTCCGTGGCCATTGAGTGTTTCGGGATTGTGGGAATGGCGGCGATCAGTATGAAGGACGGCCTGGTAAAACTCCTGAAAAAGAACAGTCTGACACATGGCGTGAATGTGACGGTGGACAATAACCGGATCACCATTGATTTCCATGTGATCGTCGTATACGGCGTCAGCATTTCGGCCGTGGCGGATAATCTGATTGAAAACGTGAAGTATAAAGTCGAGCAGTTCACAGGCGCGCCCGTGGAGAAAATCAACATTTATGTTGAAGGCGTGCGGGTAATGGATTAGTTTTTAAGGAGGATACGGACCAGTGGCTGTCTATAAAATTGATGCTGATTTGCTGAAAAAGATGTTCTTATCCGGCGCAAACAACCTGGATCTGAACAAAGAATGGATTAATGAACTGAATGTGTTCCCCGTTCCCGACGGTGATACGGGTACGAATATGACGATGACGATTATGTCTGCGGCGAGAGAAGTGGAGGCCATTGAGCATCCCACGCTGGAGAACCTGGCGAAAGCCATTTCTTCCGGTTCTCTCCGGGGCGCACGAGGAAATTCCGGCGTTATTCTGTCCCAGCTTCTGAGAGGGTTTACGAAAGCCATCAAAACCCAGGACGCCATAGATGTGCCGCTGGCGGCGGATGCGTTCCAGAAAGCGGTGGAGACGGCTTATAAGGCGGTAATGAAACCGAAAGAGGGTACGATTCTGACCGTGGCGAAGGGAATGGCGGATAAAGCCATAGAGCTGCGGGAAGAAATCGACGATCTGGACGAGATGTTCCGGCAGGTGATCGAGCACGGGGACAGGGTGCTGGCTTATACGCCGGAGCTGCTTCCGGTGCTGAAAGAAGCCGGCGTGGTGGACTCCGGCGGTCAGGGTCTGATGCAGGTCATGAAGGGCGCCTACAGCGCCATGACCGGAAAAGAGATCAAGCCGGCCAGAGACGGCGAGGCGGTTTCGGCGGTCCGGCCGGCGGCTGCTTCCGGCAGCCGGGAGCTGTCAGAAGGCCAGGGCCAGTCCGGACTTGCAGATTTTGATATCCGGTTTGGCTACTGTACGGAATTTATCGTCAACCTGGAAAAAGAGATGGAAGACAGCGAAGAACAGGAATTTAAAAAATACCTGGAATCAATCGGTGATTCCATCGTTCTGGTGGCTGACGATGATCTGGTAAAAGTCCATGTGCATACCAATGATCCCGGTCTGGCGATCCAGAAAGCGCTGACCTACGGCTCTCTGTCCCGCATGAAAATTGACAATATGCGGGAGGAGCATCAGGAGAAGCTGATTAAAGATGCCGGCCGGCTGGCTGCGGAGCAGAAGGCGAAGGAAGAAGCGGAGGCGGCGAAAGAGCCGAGAAAGCCGTATGGATTTGTGGCGGTTTCCGTGGGCGAGGGAATGGACGCGATTTTCCGTGATCTGGGCGTGGACTGCCTGATCACAGGGGGACAGACGATGAATCCCAGCACGGAGGATATGCTGAATGCCATCAATCAGGTAAATGCGGATACGGTATTTGTCCTTCCGAATAATAAAAACATCATTCTGGCGGCCCAGCAGGCCCAGTCGCTGACAGAGGATAAAGAGGTTATTGTGGTTCCCACAAAGACCGTGCCGCAGGGGATTTCCGCCATTATCGGATTTTCTCCGGACCGGAGTGCAGAGGAAAATACCCGGCAGATGGAGGAAGAACTGAGCTGTGTGAAAACCGGGCAGGTAACGTATGCGGTGCGGGATACCGCCATCGACGGCAAGGAAATCCATGCAGGGGATATTATGGGCCTGGACGATCATACCATTGCGGCGGTGGGGAATGAAGTGACAGGCACGGCCATGGAGCTTCTTGCTTCCATGGTGGACGAGGATTCGGAGCTGATTACGATTTATTATGGCTGTGATCTGGAGGAAGGGGATGCGGAGGCATTCTGCGGGAAGGTGCAGGAAGCTTATCCGTCCTGTGACGTGGAGCTGCAAAACGGCGGGCAGCCGATCTATTATTATGTGATTTCGGTGGAATAAGGCAGTATTATCTGAGAAAACGCAGGCAGGGGAGGTGAGCACATGTCCGGATCCGATTTCGGGGCTCCCTTAACGACGCTGAAAGGAATCGGGGAAAAAACGGCGGCGCTGTTTGGAAAGCTGAATCTTGCGACAGTGGAAGAACTGCTGGAATTTTACCCCAGGACTTACGAAGCCTACGGGCCGCCGGTTTACGCCGGGGAGCTGGAAGAAGGCAAGGTACAGGCCGTGCGGCTGCAGATCAGCAAAGAAGTGACCGTGACCTGGGTGAAGAAGATGCAGATCATCAGAGCGACCGGCCGGGATATGACCGGGACGGTGAAGCTGTGCTGGTTTAACATGCCCTATCTGAAAACCACTTTAAAGCCGGGAAGCGTCTATGTGTTCCGGGGAAAGGCAGTGCGGGGGCGGTCCGGATTTTCCATGGACCAGCCCCAGATGTACGCAGCCGACAGTTATGAGACTTTGCAGGGGCGGCTGCGGCCGGTGTATTCCGTGACAAAGGGGCTGCCCTCAAAGACCATCGGCCAGGCCGTGGAGCAGGCGCTTAAAAACATGCCTGTCCGGAAAGATCCGCTCCCCGGCTGGGTCCGGGAAAAATACAGGCTGGCGGAACAGAATTTCGCCCTCAGGCAGATTCATTTTCCCGACGATGAAAACAGCTTGGTTCTGGCCCGGCGCAGGCTGGTGTTTGACGAATTTTTCCTTTTTATCCTCAGAGTACAGCAGTTAAAAGAAAACCGGGAGAAGAAGCTGAATTCCTTTTCCATGGCAGGCAGTGCATATGTGGAGCGGGTGCTTGACAGGCTGCCCTATGAGCTGACGCAGGCCCAGCAGAGGACCCTTGGGGAAGTGCTGGCGGACATGGAAGGAGCAGGGGTGATGAACCGGCTGATACAGGGCGATGTGGGTTCCGGAAAGACCATTATCGCCTTTTTGGCGTTGCTGAAAGCGGCGGAGCACGGGTATCAGGGAGCGGTGATGGCACCTACGGAGGTACTGGCCAAGCAGCATGAGCAGGCGTTTCGGGAACTGCTTTTGGACAATGAGATTCCGCTGCGGGTGGAATTGCTGACCGGTTCGATGACGGCCAAAGAAAAGCGGCTGGCGTACGAGCGGATTCAGAATCATGAGGCGGATATTGTGGTGGGCACCCATGCGCTGATTCAGGAGGGCGTGGAATATGCCGACCTGGCGCTGGTGGTGACGGACGAGCAGCACCGCTTCGGCGTTCACCAGAGAGAGAGCCTGGGAGGAAAAGGGAAGGAGCCTCATACGCTGGTGATGAGCGCCACGCCCATTCCGAGAACGCTGGCCATTATTCTGTACGGGGATCTGGATATCTCGGTGATCGACGAGCTTCCTGCCACCCGGCTGCCGGTGAAAAACTGCGTGATAGGACCGGATAAGCTGCCGAATACTTATGAATTTCTGAGAAAGCAGACGGAACAGGGCCGGCAGGCTTATGTAATCTGCGCCATGGTGGAGGAAAGCGAGGGCATGGAGGCGGAAAATGTGACCGATTATGTAAAGACGGTGCGGAACCATCTGCCGGAGCAGATTACGGTATCCTGTCTCCATGGCAAAATGAAGCCGAAGGAAAAGAATCAGATTATGGAAGACTTTGCCGCAGGCAGGATTCAGGTGCTGGTGTCCACCACCGTGGTGGAAGTGGGCATCAATGTGCCGAATGCCACCGTGATGGTGATCGAAAACGCCGAGCGGTTCGGCCTGGCCCAGCTTCATCAGCTGCGGGGCCGGGTAGGGCGGGGCAGTCATCAGTCCTACTGTGTTTTTATTAACCGTTCCGGGTCAAAAACCAGTGAGAAACGGCTGGATATACTGAATCATTCCAATGACGGTTTTTTGATCGCGTCGGAAGACTTGAAACTGCGGGGTCCGGGAGATTTCTTCGGCGTGCGGCAGAGCGGCGTCATGGAGTTCCGGATCGGAGATATTTTTACGGATTCCAACGTGCTGAAAGATGCTTCCGAGGCGGCTGCGCTGCTGCTGGCGGAAGATCCGGGACTGGAACGGCCGGAGCATGGGGAACTTGGCAGGATGATGGAACGGGACCGGGAGAGGATGCGGCAGGATATCAGTCTGTAGAGTGGAAGCGGTGTTATGGAATGATAAAACCAGCAACGGACCGGACATGGCCCGGGAGAATTTACAGACATGTGAATGGCTGGAAATTTTCCCAGTTCAGGGGGGGCATGGGAGGGGAGTTGCGGAACGATAAACCAGCAACGGACCGTACAAGCCCCGGGAGAATTTACAGACATGTGAATGGCTGGAAATTCTCCCAGTTTCAGGGGGGCATGGGAGGGGAGTTGCGGAACTGTAATAAGGAGATGAAATGGAGAACAGTTATCGTTTTTTCAGCAATACGGCATGTAAGTATTTTCCATGCCATGATGATATGAAGGGGAAGGATTTTAACTGCCTCTTTTGTTATTGTCCCATGAACAGTCTGGAGAACTGTCTGGGCGAGCCGGTGTATTTTAAGAATAAGGAAGGGAAGCTGATGAAGGACTGTACCGGGTGCAGCTATCCCCATAAGCCGGAGCATTATGAGGCGATTATGGAGTTTTTGAAGAAGAATCCGCCGTCGGTGAAGGAGGAAAGGAGGTAGAGGAAAAATATTCGTTTAAAAGAATGGGCTTATTTGGGCAATTATGATTTTTTCACTAATAGATTGCAGATATTAGCAACAAATGAGTTGTCACCTGAAAAATGGAGTTATGCAGGGAAAAATGATTTTGGCATATTAAAAAATTATTTATATTATACTTTTGAAAAATTATGGAAGGAAAGGGAAGAAGCTTTTGAGAATAACAAACAAAAATATATTTATATGGCTGAACAGATAGCTTGTTTTAATACGGGATTATATGATAAAACATGGCAGCCAATATTTTTTTATTGTATGAAAAATCCAATAGATGGATTTCAAAAGTGGAGATTCACAGCATTTTATAATAGTTATACCATAAAATTTACGGATATACCCAATGTAGAAGCGTCTAATTTACAAAGAGCAAGTTATTTTGATGATCCCAGCGCATTAATATATGATATAAAATTGGATATTATTCCTCAGTGGGATCATATTTTATATGATGAAGAAAATTTTTTGAGAATACCTGAACAATTGCGGACTAATGGAAAAGAATTTTGCCAAAATATTATTGGAGGAGCGATTGGGTCAGTTAAGAAACGTATTGAAGCTAATTATAAAACGGTTGTTCCACAGTTATATAATGATAAAATACAATTATTGGTACCACTATATTTGACAAATCCAGATAAACCAGATTTGGCTTTGGTTTTATCTTTAAGTGATGATAAAACAGTATATTATGGTCATACATGCCTTACAACAGAAATGGCGTATAATAATGCAAGGTTAATTGCCCGTCCAGACAGCTATTGGCTGCAGCCCTAAATATTAGTTGACTTTTTTATAAAAAGTGGGTATACTATAAGCGATAGATAAGTTGCAATATGATTATTATTTTATTTGGTAAGTTTGCATTTTGTTAATTATGGTGTAATGTTATGTTTTTAGGGCAATAGTCCGGCCGGATTATTGCCCTTGATACTTAAATAATAAGGTAAAATTGGTATGTCGCATATCCCCTTCGCATATACTGTTATCAGCATATATGGAAGGGGTTTTTCTATGGAGCCATTCAATGTCTATAAGGATATACAGTTGCGTACCGGCGGCGATATTTACATAGGGGTGGTGGGGCCGGTGCGTACCGGTAAGTCCACTTTTATTAAACGTTTTATGAATCTGATGGTGCTGCCCAACATGGAAGACGTCCACGACAGGGAGCGGACGAAGGATGAGCTGCCCCAGAGCGCGGGGGGCAAGACGATTATGACCACGGAACCCAAATTTATCCCGAAGGAAGCGGCCCGGATTTCCATCAGTCCTGATGTGGAGGTGAATATGCGGCTGATCGACTGTGTGGGTTATATGGCGGAAGGGGCGGCCGGGCATATTGAAAATGATGAGGAACGGCTGGTGAAGACGCCCTGGTTTGACTATGAGATTCCATTTACCCAGGCGGCGGAGATCGGCACGAAAAAGGTGATTAACGATCATTCCACCATTGGCGTTGTGGTAACTACGGACGGCAGCTTTACGGAGATTCCCCGGGAGTCCTATGAAAAGGCGGAAGAAAAAACGGTGCAGGAACTGAAAAAGCTGGGAAAGCCTTTCGTGGTCCTGCTGAATTCAAGCCGTCCCTATTCGGAGGAAACGGGGCAGATGTGCGCTGAGCTGACCTTAAGATACCAGGTGGCGGTGCTGCCTGTCAATTGTGAGCAGTTGAAAAAGGATGATATCTGCCATATTATGGAGGAGGTGCTGAAAGGCTTCCCTGTGTCACAGGTGGATTTCCATATCCCCAAATGGCTGGAGCTTCTGCCTGCCACCCACTGGCTGAAAGCAAAGGTAATGGAGATGGCCATGGGGGTGATTAATAAGATTACATATATGCGGGACGCGGATCCTGTCAATATTATCACGGACCTGGAGGAGGTTCAGGAAGTTAAAATCGACAGGAAAGATCTGTCCTGCGGCAGGGTGTCGCTGCGGGTGGATATGAAGCCCTCCCTCTATTATAATATGATTTCCGAATATACGGGGATTCCGGTGGCGGGAGAATATCAGCTTTTGAAAACGCTGAAAGATTTTTCTCAGTTAAGGGATTCTTACTCCAAAGTTCAGAACGCTATGGAATCGGTGCGCTACAAAGGCTACGGGGTGGTCATTCCTGACCGGGAGGAAATTGTGCTGGATGAGCCGTCGGTGATTAAGCACGGCAATAAATTCGGCGTGAAGATGCGGGCGGAGGCGCCGTCGATTCATCTGATGCAGTCGGTGATTGAGACGGAGATTGCGCCGATTGTGGGCAGCGAGCAGCAGGCGCAGGATCTGATCCAGTATATTAAGGGCCAGTCCGCCGAGGAAAACGGCATCTGGGAGGCGAATATTTTCGGCAAATCCATCGAACAGATCGTGGAGGACGGCATTCAGGCCAAGGTAGCCCAAATGACCGACGACTGCCAGCAGAAATTGCAGGATGCGATCAAGAAGGTGATCAATGACAGCAACGGCGGGATGATCTGTATTATTATATAGGAAAGTAATGTGAACGGTTCTAAAATACATATCGGGCATGCGGAAAAGTTCCTGGTTTCGGGAGCTTTTCTGCGTGGTAAGGCAAAGAGTAAGAAGGGCAGGCTGTGGGTGTGATTGATTTCATCACCGGTATTGGAGGGTGTAAAAATTTTACTTGTCATGCGCTCAACTTCATGTTAAACTTATTGCATAAAAGCGGATTTTCTAAACAGATTCATTTTTTATATTCCGCCCTGCCTGGGGGATATCTGACGACCATTCACGATGAAGGCAGACCATTGGCCTTTCGCATTTCAGGAAATTCATGTTTTATCACGGATTTATGGCTGTGGCAGGGGGGGTTACGGAACTTTCAGTCCCGCCGAATCTGCCGTAAAATATTTGACATAAAAATCAGTACAGGTTATAATAGCAGTAAAATTGTGCCGAAATATGTACAATCAGCATAAGAAGGTGATAGAATTTTGGAAGGGAAAGAAATTTCCAGAGCGGTGATCAAGCGTCTGCCCAGGTATCACCGGTATTTGGACGAGCTGATGGAGGCTGGAGTTGAGAGGATTTCATCAAGTGAATTAAGCCACAGAATGCATGTGACGGCTTCGCAGATCAGACAGGATCTGAACCATTTCGGAGGGTTCGGCCAGCAGGGATACGGTTATAATGTGGAGTTTCTCTATAGAGAAATCAGCAAGATCCTTGGGCTGGACGCAGTAAAAAATATGATTATCATCGGCGGCGGAAATATCGGACAGGCGCTGGCGAACTTTGAGTCTTTTAAAAAGAGGGGCTTTGTCACAATCGGCATTTTTGACAATTCGCCTCAGGTCATCGGAAAGACGATCAGCGGCGTTCCGGTGATGGATATTGCCCATCTGGAGACATTTATCGAAAGTCATGAGGTGAGTATTGCGGTGCTGACCGTTCCAAAGAGCGTGGCGCCTCAGATTGCGGAGCGGGTGGTTTCCTGCGGGGTTCGGGCGATCTGGAATTTTGCCCACACCGACCTGCATATCGGGGAAAAGGTCGTGATTGAGAATGTACATTTATCGGACAGCCTGATGCAGTTGTCCTATCGGCTTTCCGCCCTGCCGGAAGTAAAGAATGGATGAGACGCTTATGATACTGGGAGTCGGCATTGATATGATAGAAATTTCCCGTGTGGAAAAGGCATGTAAAAAAGATGCTTTTTTAAAACGGTGTTATACGGAAGCTGAGATTCATAACGTACGGCATAACCCTGCCTCTCTGGCAGGGAATTTTGCTGTTAAGGAGGCTGTGGCAAAGGTGTTCGGCACAGGCTTCCGGGGCTTTGGGCCGGACAGCATCGAGGTGCTGCGGGATGAGCTGGGAAAGCCTTATGTGAATCTGTATAAAGGTGCAAAGGAAAAGGCCGATGAGCTGGGCATCAGCAGGATCCACGTGTCGATTTCGAATACGAAGGAAACGGCTGTGGCGATGGCAGTCGGAGAGGGAGAAGCGAAAGGAACGGAGGAAAACCCGGCGCCGGTGTAAAGGGTCCGCAAAGGGCCGGATGGAGATGATGGGCGGTACGGGTATGGACAGAGTGAAATATAACAAAAGGAATGAGACGGAGTATGTGGTAAATGCCACGGAGATGAAAAATATCGATCAGTATTCGATAGAAAAGCTGGGAATTCCGTCGCTGGCGCTGATGGAGCGGGCGGCCTGGGCCGTGACGGAGGAGATCCGGAACCATGTGTCTTTGGAAACGCTGTACGGAAAAGAGTCTCTGATTCTGTGCGGCATGGGAAATAACGGCGGAGACGGCCTGGCGGTGGCCAGGATGCTCCATATTCTGGGAGGAAATCCGGCGGTTTATATTACCGGGGAGCCCAGTCAGGGAAGCGAGGCGTGGAAAATTCAGTATCAGGCCGCGAGAAATCTGAAAATTCCTTTCCATACGCCGGAGGAAGCAGAGAAAATCATAAAAGAGGACAGAACAGGGCTGATAGTGGACGCCCTGTTTGGCATAGGATTAACGAGGGGGATTACAGGCGCGGCGGCTGAAATCATCGGGCTGGCGAATCAGAGCGGCGCTTATAAAGTGGCGGTGGATATTCCCAGCGGGATTTCGGCGGATACCGGGCAAATCTGCGGAATCGGATTTCAGGCGGACCTGACCGTTACCTTCGGCAGTCTGAAAATGGGCTGTCTGCTCTATCCGGGAGCCTCCTGCTGCGGGAAGACAGTCACGGCGCAGATCGGATTCCCCAGAGAAGCATATGACTTTGTAAATCCCCGTTTTTTCACCGTAGATATTCGCCGTCCCGATGCCTTAACGCCTTTGTCCGGGCATGACATGTCCTGTCTGTCCGACAGGGGAATGGAGGGGAACTTTGGGAGGCTGTCGGCCTATCTGCCTCTTCGTCCGGCGAATTCCCACAAAGGTACTTTCGGAAAGCTGGCGGTGATCGCCGGTTCGGTGAATATGAGCGGGGCCGCCTGTCTGGCCGCAAAAGCCGCTTATCGGATGGGCGCGGGGCTGGTGCGGATCGTTACGCCGGAAGAAAACAGAGAGATTTTGCAGACGGGAGTACCGGAAGCAATTCTGACCACCTACGGCGGGGAACACTTTTCTCTGCAGCCGGTGCTGGATGCGGTCGGATGGGCCGACGCTGTGGTAATGGGTCCCGGAATGGGGATAAACGGCTGTTCCCGGCCGATTGTTTCGGCAGTGCTTGAAGCGTGCGGCGTTCCCATGGTACTGGATGCCGACGCGCTGCGGATTATCGGCGGAAAGGAAGAATTGAAACTGAAACTGAACAACCGTCATGTGCTGACGCCTCATCCCGGCGAGATGGCGGCGCTGACCGGCCATGCCATAGAAGAAATCACAAAGGATCCGGTGACGGAAGCCAGGGAGTTCAGCCATATTTATGAGGCAAACTGTGTGCTGAAAGGGGCCAGGACCGTTGTGAGCAGACGGGTTGGCAGAGATTATATCAATATGACAGGCAATTCCGGGATGGCGACGGCAGGTTCCGGGGATGTGCTGTCCGGAATGATCGGCGGCTTGATGGCCCAGGGAATGCCACCTTTTGAGGCGGCCTGGACAGGTGTGCTGGTTCACGGATGTGCCGGGGATCTGGCGGCCGCCAGGATGGGCGGGCGGGCCGTGATGGCCTCCGATCTTGTAGATGCGCTGATGCAGATGTGAGAGTGAAAACTGTGGATTCCGCGCTGCGGGACGCATACGAAAACGGAGGAAAGTGCAAAAGCCGGAAGGTTTCGGTATACGTCAGACAAATTCTGGAAATACTGTACATAAACAGACATTGTATTTTCGGAGTGTGATAACATGATCGTAAGACGAGGCGACGTATATTATGCGGATCTCAGACCCGTCATCGGTTCGGAGCAGGGAGGAATCCGTCCTGTTCTGATTATTCAGAATAATATTGGAAACAAGCACAGTCCCACCGTGATCTGTGCGGCCATAACATCAAAGATGAATAAAGCAAAACTGCCGACTCATGTGGAACTTCCCGTCCAGGAATGCAGCATGGCAAAAAATTCTGTTATTTTGCTGGAACAACTGCGTACCATAGACAAGAAACGGCTGAAAGAAAAAATCTGCCATATCGACGGGGAGCTTTTGGATAAGGTAAACAATGCGCTGCTGGTCAGCCTGGAGCTCAATACATAAGGTATGTTCCGGCAGCCGATTGAAAAATGGAGGAATATTATGGGAGATCCCCATAGGCTGTGGATGTTTTTACTCATGGCCTGTCTGTTGCTACTTACTGCCATACTCACCGGCTTTGAACGCGCGTTGCAGTCGCTGGACAAAGCCTCTCTGGAAAAGGAGGAGATAGAAGAAAACCCGGAAGCCGTCAGAACCCTGTTACATATTTTAAGAAATCCCAAGCGTTTTTATTGTATGAGACAGACCGTGTCGGTCAGTCTGGGGTTTGTGCTCTGCATGCTTTTGCCGCAGCTTAGCCTGCCGCAGTTCTGGCAGAAGCTGCTTGTGGTTCTGGGATTTATGATCTTTTTTTATATGTTCAGCATCCTGATTCCGGCGCATTTAAAAATCAGGGATGCCAGGCGGCGGGCGGAGCTTCTGGTGAGACCGGTGCGGTTTCTGATGGCGGCAGCGGCGCCGCTGACGCTGCTGACGGACTGGATGGTACATCTGGCGCTGCGTCTGGCGGGGATTACGCCTGATGAGGATGCGGACAATGTGACGGAGGAAGAAATCATTTCCATGGTGACGGAGGGTCACGAGCAGGGTGTGATCGAGGCCAGTGAAGCGGAGATGATTACCAATATTTTCGAGTACGGAGATAAGGAAGCCGGGGAAATCATGACCCACCGGACCGCCATCGTGGCACTGGACGGAGACTGGAGCCTGGAAGAAGCGGTGGATTTTATGATGGAGCAGAATGTCAGCCGTTTTCCGGTATTTCAGAACGATAACATTGACGATATCATCGGTATTCTGAATCTGAAAGATGCCATGTACCATTATCGGACCGGGAAAGAACAAGACAGGCCGGTTCGGGAGATTGAAGGACTTTTGCGAAAAGCCCGGTTTATACCGGAAACCAGGAAGATTAACGAGCTGCTGAAACGGATGCAGTCGGAAAAAATTCAACTGGTGATCGTGGTGGATGAGTACGGTCAGGTGGCCGGTCTTATCAGCATGGAGGATATCCTGGAGGAAATCGTGGGAAATATCCAGGATGAATATGATATGGACGAGGATTTTATCGTGGCGGAAGCCGACGGCTCTCTTACGCTGGACGGTCTGACGCCTCTGGAGGAACTGGAAGACGCGCTGGGACTGTCTTTTGAGGAGGAGGAATTTGGAACGTTAAACGGTCTGCTGATTTCCCTTCTGGGAAGGATTCCCTCGGAGGAGGAACGTCCCGTGATCTGGTATAAAGGCTATGAGTTTTCCGTGCTGGAGATGGAGAATAAAACGATTGAGACTGTCCGGGCCGTGAAAAAAGAGGAACCCTCAGCGGAAGAAGTCCGGGAAGCATCAAATGAAAAAGGCGGAGAGTAAGGCGGAAAGAACAAAAAGACTGAGAGGATTGATAAGATGGGCGTGATTCGGTCCATAACCGATACGTTTACAGACCGTGTGTTTATGCGCAAAACCATGTATATTGCGCTGCCTGTGGCCATGCAGCAGCTTTTGAATACGGTGGTGAATATGATTGATACGCTGATGATCGGCCAGTTGGGCGAGGTCAGCATTGCGGCCGTGGGGCTGGCGAACAAAGTGTTTTTTGTGTTCGCCCTGCTGGTATTCGGCATTTCCAGCGGCGCAAGCGTTCTGGGCGCCCAGTTTTTCGGTGCGGGGGACAGGCCGAATGTGAAGCGGACGCTGGGGGTATCCCTGCTGATCGGACTGGCGGGATCTCTGCTGTTCGTCATCTTCGTCAGGCTGTCTCCGACAGGCGTGATGAGTATCTTTACGCCCAGTTCGGAGACCGGGGGCATCGGAGCGGCTTATCTGGCCATCGCCTGTATCAGCTATCCGTTTACGGCGGTGAGTATGATCTATGTGTCGCTGCTGCGCTCGGTGAACCGGGTAAAAATCGCCGTGGCCAGCAGTGTGCTGGCGATCTGTGTCAATGTAAGCCTGAACTATATCCTGATTTTCGGAAAAGCCGGCATGCCTGCCATGGGCGTAGAAGGCGCGGCGCTGGCCACGCTGATCGCCAGGGTGACGGAGGCGGCGTTAATTCTCGGCTATACATATTTCGGCCGGACGGAGCTGGCGGCCGGTTTCAGAGAGCTGCTGTCCCTGAACAGAGCGTTTCTGAAAAAATACGCGGACACCACCCTGCCGGTAATCGCCAATGAATTTATGTGGGGGCTTGGCACCACCATGTATTCCATGGCCTATGGAAGAATGGGCGACCTGGCCGTGGCCGCCATTACGGTGGCCCAGACCATACAGGATCTGGTGTTCGTGATGATCCACGGACTGGGCGCCGCCACCGCCGTGATTCTGGGAAATTCCATGGGGGCCGACCGGCTTTCCGAGGCGGAGGTTTATGCAAGGAAATTTATCGTGCTGCAGTTTGGAGTGTCTCTGGCGCTGGCTGCTTTCTGCCTGCTGATCAGAGGGCCGCTGATCGGATTTTACAATCTGACGCCGGAGGTGGCCCGGTCCGTCAGTCTCTGCCTGGTCGTGTTCAGTATGATTCTGATATTCAAGGTGTTCTGCAACGTGCAGATCGTGGGAATCCTGCGCAGCGGCGGTGACACCCGGTTCTGCCTGTTTGCCGACGTGACCTCCGTGTGGCTGATCGGCGTGCCGATGGCGTTTTTCGGCGGTCTTTATCTGAAGCTGCCGATTCATCTGGTCTATGCCATGGTCTGTTTGGAGGAGGTTTATAAATCAGTGGTCTGCTTTTTCAGATACCGGCAGAAAAAATGGCTACGAAATCTGTCAGTGACAGAAGAATAGAAAGCAAAAAGAAGAAGCGTAAGCTGACGGAAAAGAAGGAGTTGTCTGTTTTCGGATGATTCCTTTTTTCTGTATATAAACGGCATATATAAATGGAAATGTATTTTGCCAAAGAATGATATTCGTAAAATGATCGAAGTATACTGGCGAAGCGTTTGAGATATTGATATATGGATATCTCAGGTATCGGGAAATGGCGTTGGGATCAATAGAAATATTCTTGGTAAAAATATTTTCTCAGAAGTGTAAGATATCCCACTCTTGAAAACGGAGTATCAGGTGAAGGCCCGATAAAAGATATACCCGTGCGTATAAAAATTTGGGGAACAGCCGCGGGCTGTAACAAGCGTGGCGGTTAATTGCCCGGTCGGGCCGGAAACGGCGCCGTGATAAGATTATTTTTTTGAGGTAACTGTGATATGAAAGCGAATGAAAGCAATTTTGTGGAGCTGATCAGGAAGCGGCAGGAGGATGGCATTCTGTATGTGATCGACACCTATGGCAGCCTGCTGAAATCCATTGTCAGGAAACGGCTGTTTACCTGGCCGGACCGGATCGACGAGTGTATGAATGACATTTTCTTAGGCATCTGGCAGAATATCGACAGCTTTGACGAGAAAAAGGGCAGTTTTGCCGGCTGGGCCGCAGGGGTGGCGAGACTGGAAGCCATCGACGTTTTGCGGCGGATACGGAGGGAGCCCTGTTCCGTCTCATTGGAAGACATGGAGGCGGAAATCCCTGCGGAGGACCCCGGGCTTTTTGATCTGGCGAAGCAGGAGCTTTCAAGGGAAACGGAAGAAATGTTAAACTGTCTGCCGCCGAAGGACCGGGAATTGTTCCGCCGGATCTTTATGGAGGAGGAAACGCCGGAGGACGCGGGAAGAGCGCTTGGAATCAGCAGGGACAATGTATATGTGCGGATATTCCGGGGAAAGAAAAGGATTCGCGGTAAATTCGGAGAAAGGAGAAGGGTATGAGCATGAAGAAGGAAGCCTATCGTCTGGCCAATGAGATTGGAGCAGGGCAGGAGATCGACGCGGAATGCCTGATGGACGGCGCGGAGGATATGGACATGGAAAAATACCGGACGGCAGTTTTAGGAAGCATCAGGAGGGAAAAGAAGATGAGAAAGAAAAAATATTATGGTTTTGCGGTGGCGGCCTGCGCGGCCTGTGCGGTTCTTGTGGGTACGGCGGCATTTGGCGACCAGGTACACGCAGCGATCCGGCAGATCAGCTGGAGTATCGGAAACGCGCTGGGGATTTCCGCAGACCTGGAAAAATACCGGGAGGTGGTGAATACCTCCGTGTCAGATCAAGGCTATGTGATTACCCTGCAGGAGGCGGTGGTTTCCGAGGATAAGCTGGTGGTCAATTACACCATCCGGAGGGAGGACGGCCAGTCCATGGGCGATGAAATCCTTGTTCCCAGCGGCACGCTGTATATCAACGGCAAGGCGGTGCATGGCGGCGCGGGCGGAAGCGCCGGGTTTATCGATGAGGAGCAGAAGGTGATCGGAGAGGTGGACGAATATCATATTTCCGGAGACGTGGATCTGACCCAGGAGAACGAGTATGTTTTGTCCTTTGATGCCATTGGCCAAGAAAGTGAAATTAAAGGAAAATGGGAGTTTGCCTTTACCGCCGCCGGAGCCGATCTGATCGCAGACACCGTGCGGGCTGAGATCGAAAAGGATTTCCAGCTGCCGGACGGCACGACGGTGACGCTGCATGAGTTTACCAGCAATCAGCTGGAACAGCGGATTACTTTCAGCCAGTCGGCAGGTACCAGGTATCTGCTCATGGTGATGGCCGAGGACCAGAATGGGCATCAGGCGGAATTTGGAACCAGAACGATTGACGAAAACGCAGGCTATATGCAGAATGAGGACATCGTTTTAGACGGACGTGTGGACGACACGGCAGGCCCTCTGACCCTGACGCTGTTTGCCGTAGAGCTGCCCGAGGAGGACGGCCGGATCTCCGACGATTATGTGCAGATCGGGGAGCCGTTTGAGTTGGGGATC
>Ga0137306_100335_pt1 | contig 70532 bp, 69 predicted proteins | sample Inofroosms_March_FD_97187 | JGI IMG/M metagenome (GOLD analysis project Ga0137306, IMG submission 97187) | Mouse cecal microbial communities from Vienna, Austria - N-Acetylneuraminic and N-Acetylglucosamine D2O microcosms_March | ecosystem: Host-associated > Mammals > Digestive system > Large... | reverse complement strand
TTCTTGCTCAATTCGCAAAACGGAATCTGTCTGTCTCCAATCGTGATAATATTGGTGTAAGTAATCTTCATATCATTCCCCCTTTCCGTTAGATTGTATGAGGTACTGTTTGTACTTGTTGACAGCTATGTTTATCCTGTCCCATTATTGGGAATCCTCTTGCCTTTCCCCTCCTATTGCCCTATACTGTACTCACAAGCTGTTGCCGCAGCCGAGTACGAAAGAAAAAAGGAGCTTATGATGCCAAAACTTGAATTATCAGATCCTATTACTACTATCCTTAAAAATACAACTGAGGAATTAACTGCAAATGCAGGAAAGACTTTTGGCGATATTTGGTTTCTTATATTTGGTGGTATATCTCAAGCTGCCGATAAACGTCGTGCCAAATATGCTCATGATTTATCAGTTTTCCAACAAGAGCTCTCAAAATCAATAAGCCAAATACCTTCCGATAGAAAGATTGAGCCTTCCTTACAAATAACTGCACAAGCATTAGAAAACTCTAAATATTGTATTGAAGAAAAAGAGCTGCGGGAAATGTTTACCTCTATGATAAGCAACTCCATGAATTCTGACTTTTCAAACCATATACATCCATCATTTGCAGAAATTATCAAACAGATGTCTGTTCTCGATGCTACTATCTTAAAAAGATTTAGAATAGAACTTTATGCTGGAATTCCTATTTGCAATTACAGAGTATCAATGTTTGGACAATCAGGATATGTCATGGCGCGCGAAAATGTATTTCTTGGATTACCAGGAATGAGTTTAGAAATTTCTTCTGCTTCCATTTCTTCTTTGGCAAGGTTGGGATTGATCCAAACTCATTTTGACATATTTTTTGATGATCCAAATCGTTATGAAATTTTTAAGCAACACAGTGAATTTCTTCATCTTCAAAAGTCTTATCCAGATGGAAGTGTCTTTATCGATAAAGGTGTTGCAAAACTAACTCCTCTTGGTCAATTATTTGTTGCCGTATGTATTCCCATTTAACAGTCAACATTCATGAAATTGGCCTTTCCGGTGGTCAATTTCTGGGAGGACGTACAGTACACATTGATCGTGGAGATCGTCTTCCTCCAACACAAAAAACCGGCCGTGGCTGGACCAAATAAGCCTTACCAAAGTCACTGTTTGTAGCAGTGACTTTTATATTTCGATTCGTTTCTTCCAGAGGCAAAAACTGAGGCCGAACAGATTAATCTGAATCCATGCTTCTGCATATCTCTTTCCGTCTTCTATGTATTTCGTAATGAAATGATGTATCTACCCCACCTCCTTCTTCTCTACTTCACATAAAGCATTCACATCTACCCCCATGGCATAGGCAATAGCAGGTGAATGCTCTACCCTTAACAATTTTCTGCGATCGTTCATGATGTTGCTAAATTCCTGCTTAGTAAAACCAGCCCTCTCTGCCACCACCCCCTGCTTCATTCCTTTTTCGTCAATGAGTCGTTTGATATTGGAAATGATGTCACCATAACTGGGATTCGTTTCTATCCCTCCTTTCTCTCTTTTCTGCACATATATGCAATATTTTTCTTGACTCATGTACTTTCTTTCTGTAAAATGGAATAAAAATATATACAGAAAGGAATTTTACGATGTCACAAGATAATGCTAAAAATGCTATCCATTTTCATTTTTCTGCCGAGGCCACACCACAATGCGAAGTACGGATTCACTACTCATCTTCTTTTCAAGTCCCAGTAAGTATCCGAACACAAATAGCCTCTTTAGGGAAAACATACCCTTCTGTTGATACTAACTCATTTCTCAATATTTGTGACCATATAGATAATATGGCCAATGCCAATTACCAGTCCTTTGTTAATTTGGGTTTATCCCCCATAGAATCCTATACTTTCAATACAACCCCAGAATGCGTTAATTGTATCCAGCCTCTTTTTAAACTTCTTGAGACCGAATTGAATGATAATAAAGAAGAAAAATACACCAACATCGATTTTTCTCCAGAGACTCTCGCCGCCATTAAATCAATTGTTGAATCAGCTGTCACAAAAATAAATAAACCTTCTTTGTTTGATAAGGTTCAAAATCGTGCTAGCCTAATTTACATCATCTTTGAATTAATTATTGATGCCTTCACTATTAGCCAATTCGGCATTGTCCAGGCTTGCGTTGAAGCCATTTTAAAACTTTTGGAAATTTTAAAAAATAAAATATAGCATCAAATGTCCATGCACTGTCTTTTTAATAAGTAAAGCAAAGCTAATGAGGCTGCCATTAATACAATTATTGCATCTTCTTCGGAATATACTTTCATATGTTTTATTGAGTTTAATCGGGGTTCTGATAATTTCTCCCTTAATCCATTACTATTCAGTAATACATCTAAAGATTTTTCATAGCTTTGCTTTGCCTCTGCCTTACTTCTGTATTTCCCCAAAAATTTATGTCTCATTTTGAAGACTATAAATCTTACATACAATTTCCGTAAAAAACGCATATTTCCCCTCACCTCCTACTATTCTCTTGTCAATGTGCTGTCTTTCCCTCTCCGTCTTAGATCACCTCCTCTCTAAGCTCCTCTATCTGAGGCAAACAGATAGTCAAAATCATATTCTGGAAACAATTCCGCTTTTGTAGTCATGGCTTCCGGAAGGGTTATATCTGTTTTTCCATTCACTTTGTTCCACGCAGACTTTTCAGAAATACCAAGAATTGCCCCGTATGCTCTGTACGAAATGCCTTTCGCATCCAAGCACCTTTTTAAATTTACAAGCACCCTATCACCTCCTTTTTTACGATTACATGTAATTTATGTCGTTATTATATACAAGTATACGTAATATGTCAATAGTTTTTTACGAGAACATGTAAAATATTATTGATTTTTTTTCATTATCATGTTACTATCTAATAAAGCACCTATTACATTTAGTAAAAAGGCGGTGAATTATGGATTTCCTAGAAAAATTAGATTTTCTTATGGATCGATTTGATCTTACAAAAACTTCTTTATCACAAAAAAGTGGAATACCATACACTACAATTGACGCTTGGTACAAAAAAGGATATGAGGGCTTAAAACTTACAACCTTACGCAAATTGGCTTCATACTTTAATACTACTTTAGATTATTGGTTCTTAGACGAAATTACTGATCCCAACTATGGGAAATCTTCTGGATTCAAGGTTGACTATACAGAAATGGAGCATGTTAAGAAATACCGCTCCCTCGACCCTCATGGCCAGCAGACCGTTGATTATATCCTTGACAGGGAACTCGAACGCACCACCCAGGCCAAAGAAGCCGCCAACACCATAGAACACCTCCATCGGCAGCTGGCCATACACACCATTCCCCCTCGCTTTTACGCCTACTATGGCAGGATCGCCGCCGCTGGAACCAGTGTGGAGTTCTCCGGTATAGCTTCCGGGGTCAGGGCTTATCCTGAAAGCGAGATAAACAAACATGCCGACTATGTTATCGGCGTAAGCGGGGATTCTATGGAACCTGAGTATTCCGACGGGGACATCGTATATGTCCAGAAGACTGATCACATAGAGACAGGAGACATAGGCATCTTCCAGAAAGGCAATAATATCTATATCAAGAAGGCTGGAGAAAACGGACTGATTTCTTTGAATCCGGCCTACCCGCCGCTTACCGGCGACGGGGACAGGATCGCCGTGTTGGGAAAAGTGCTGGGGAAAGCTGAAGAAGAATGACAATTAAATCTATAAACAGGAGGAATGTTTTATGGAATATATTGTGCGTTTCACTTGGGACGAAGAAGCTGGCGTTTGGATTGCTACCAGCGATGATATTCCGGGGCTGGTGCTGGAATCCGGTTCATTTGACGCTCTTTTGGAGCGGACTCGTTTCGCTGTTCCAGAACTCCTTTCTCTAAATGCCTGTGAAAGCAAACCTCTTTCATTGACTTTCATATCAGAACGTCACGAAAGGATGGTTCTTTAATGGCTGAATACGAAAAGAAAGTGCGTAACATCCTTTCACTCAATGGCTGTACATTTAAACGCCGGGGAAAGGGAGACCATGACATCTGGTATAGTCCCCTTACCAAACGCCATGTAACCGTTGATACGAAAATAAAATCCCGGCACACCGCAAACGCAATCATGAAACAGAGTGGTATTAATTATAAATTTTAAGTTCGTCATGAGGTTATCACGAGAGGGAGGTCATCATGTCACTGCCACAACAAAGAACCTATACATCAGAAGACTACTGGAATCTTCCGGATGGCATTCGGGCAGAGCTGATCAATGGACAGATCTACAATATGGCTCCGCCCAGCCGACTTCATCAAAAAATATTACTGGAGCTTTCCTCGACAATCCGCAATTATATTCGCTCCCAAAACGGCTCCTGTGAAGTCTATCCTGCCCCATTCGCCGTCAATCTAAAAGCAGATGACAAAGACTGGGTGGAACCGGATATATCCGTCATATGCGACTCTGATAAACTGACAGATCAAGGTTGTTCCGGATCGCCGGATCTTATCATTGAGATTGTATCCCCTTCCAGCCGAAAGATGGATTATATAATCAAGAATGCATTATATTCTGATGCAGGAGTCCGGGAGTACTGGATTGTGGATCCCCAGAAAGAGACCACTATGGTTTACCATTTTGAGGAGGACGCAGCGCCAACCATGCAACCCTTCGACATGCCGATCTCCTTTGGCCTGTTCCCGGAGCTGACTGTCACTCTCTCAAAACTATTAGAGCAGTCCTGATAAATGTAAAAACCGCCCCTGCGCCAACAGGAACGGCTCTCACATAGATTCTATGCCTGGCAGCACGCCAGAGCTGATACAATCCATAACCAAAACCATTGTATCATCTCCGGCGCCATCTGTCAAAGGTATGGTGTATTTTTTATACTCAAAAATCATATTTTACACCAAAGGAGATGGTATCATGGCAAAGAAAAAGACCGTCACCCCTTCCGGCTCCCTCCACATCGGCGCTGCCTATATCCGGGTCAGCACTGACGGCCAGATGGATCTGAGTCCGGAATCCCAGCTGGATTCCATACTGGACTATGCAAAATCCCACAACATTGTTATCCCCAGGGAATACATATTCATGGAGTCCGAAGGCCGCAGCGGCAAGAAGGCGGAAAACCGCCCTCAGTTCCAGAGAATGATCGCCACGGCAAAGACCAGGCCTAAACCTTTTGACTGTATTCTGGTATGGAAGTTTTCCAGGTTTGCCCGAAATCAGGATGAGAGCACCTTTTACAAAGGAATGCTCCGCAAGAAGCTGTCCATCGACGTGATCAGTATCTCGGAGCCGGTTCTGGATGGCATGTACGGCCGTCTTATTGAAATGATCATTGAGTGGCAGGATGAATTTTATTCCTACAATCTCGCCCAGGACGTCACCAGAGGGATGAAGACCAAGGCTGAAAACGGTGGATACCAGTGCCGTCCGCCTCTGGGCTACCGTATACCTTACCACAAGGCTACTCCGGAGATTGTCCCCGAGGAGGCAAAGATCGTGCAGATGATCTTTGACAAATATGTCAACGAAAAGATGAGTATCTATGCCCTGACCCGGTATCTCAACAGCCTCGGTCTGAAGACCAGCCACGGAAAGCCTTTCGAAAAGCGGTCTCTGGAATATATCCTTCAGAACCCTTCCTATGCCGGCATGGTTCGCTGGAACCGTACCTGCAACGAGACCAATGAGATCAAAGACAAGTCTGAGTGGATCGTCACCCAGGGCCATCATCCTGCCATCATCAGCCAGGAGCTGTTCGATCAGGCTGTCAAACGCTATGAATCAGAATACAGACGCAAAAACGCAAAGCCTTCAGAGGTAACACGGCACTGGCTATCAGGTCTATTAAAATGTTCCTGCTGCGGCCGCACCTTATCCTCCTGTGCCCGTCATCGAAAAAACCAGGAGGACAGCTATTCTTTCCAGTGCTACGGCTACCTGAAGGGCAAATGCACAGCCAATCATTATGTTCCTGAGAAAACCATCGTGCCCGCTGTTTTAAACGCCCTCAGGGAGGTCCTGGAGTGCGGAACGGTTAACTATGAAATTAAAAACGTTGTAAAGTCAGAAGATACTCATGAACTGGAAACTTTAAAAAATCTCCTGCAGAAATTGGAGACAAAAGAAAAGCGTGCCCGTGACGCCTATATGGACGGGATCGACACCATAGACGAATACCGGCAAAACAAGCTCCTTTTGCAGAAAGAACGGGAGTCCCTTGAAGCCTCCGTCGCCCAGCTCTCCCAAAGCCGCATGGAGTCTGCCAGCCAGGAGGCGGACCAGACAAAGCGGATCCTGGACAATATCCGCAGCGTCATTGATATCCTGGAATCAGACAGCTTTACTATGGTCCAAAAAAATATTGCGTTAAAAAGTATTGTTGACAAAATCGTCTTTAACCGGGATAATATGCATATCGATATCTATTACTATCTCACCGAAATCTCTTGATTTTCCGGGGTTTTTCCCCTGTATACGCACTTACAATCTGGATGACCCAGTGGGGATCCTGCTCCCTGGGCGAAAGAGGCTACAGCCCCATCGAGATCCTGCGCCATTTCTACGGTTCCAGCATCTACATCAACACTGCGGAGCAGATCGCCGGGATCCCTTCTTCCTGGCCGGGAGAGAATCTCGTCATTGGCTCCTCCGGTCAGAAGGTCCGGCAGCTTCAGGAACAGCTTGATGCCATCGCCACCGTATATACGGCCATCCCACGGGTAGCCCCGGACGGGTTCTACGGTCCCAACACGGCGGCTTCTGTCCGGGAGTTCCAGTCTGTCTTCGGACTGCCTCAGACCGGGGTGGTGGATTTCCCCACATGGTACAAAATTTCCCATATCTATGTAGCTGTTACCAGGATCGCAGAGCTTACCTGACACCTTATACATTTTTTTGAAAGGAGATCTTTGATTTGGCAGAGACAGTAAAAGTCATCTTGGATGCAGGTCACGGCGGGCCGGAACCCGGAGCGACCTATTATGGAAGACAGGAAAAAACAGACACCTTAAAGCTGACCCTTGCCGTCGGCAACATCCTGGCACAGAACGGCATCGATGTGGTCTACACCCGGGTCACCGATGTCTTCAACACTCCCTATGAGAAAGCCCAGATCGCCAACCGTTCCGGAGCGGATTATTTCGTATCCATCCACCGCAACGCCATGCCTGTGCCCGGCACGGCCTCCGGCGCCGAAACCCTGGTATATACCGACAGCGGAGTCCCCGGCCTGATGGCCAGGAATATTAATTCTGCCCTGGAGTCCGCCGGTTTCGCCAATCTGGGGGTAATCGAACGGCCCGGTCTGGTGGTCCTGCGCCGCACGGAGATGCCCGCCGTCCTGGTGGAGGCCGGATTTATCGACAATGAAGCCGACAACCAGTTTTTTGACCGGAATTTTGAGGCTGTGGCCCGGGCCATCGCCGACGGCATCCTGAATACGGTCAGGGAAGAGCAGCAGGCCTGCCCCAGATATTACCAGATCCAGACAGGAGTCTTCCGGAACGAACAGGCGGCTTCCCGGCAGCTTGATGAGCTGCAGTCTCAGGGCTACCCTGCTTTTCTCGTCCATGCCGACGGCCTTTACAAGGTTCGGGTAGGCGCTTACCTGAATCTGGACAATGCGGCTCAGATGGAGCGGCAGCTGAAAAATTCCGGATATAATACTTTCCTTGTGCGGGAAAGTGATGTATACTGTCATTAAGAGCCATCAGTCCCGCCATTTTTACAAAAGGAGGAACCTGCCATGACTAATTCCGACAAACATCTTATTATTACCATCGGCCGCCAGTACGGCAGCGGCGGCCGTGAGATCGGTCAGCATCTTTCCGCGGCCCTCTCTATCCCGTTTTATGACAAGGACATTCTCAGGATGAATTCTCAGGAAAGCGGTCTGAAGGAAAGCTATTTCTATCTGGCCGATGAGAAGGCCGGCGACCGCCTCCTCTACCGCATCATCAATTCTCTGAAGCCGGAACTGACCCAGCCTTCTTTCGGTTCCGATCTGGTGTCTTCGGACAACCTGTTCCGATTTCAGTCCACCGTCATCCGGAAGCTGGCAGCGGAAGAATCCTGTATCCTCATCGGCCGCTGCGCCGATTATGTACTGGAAGGCACGGAGGGCATCAACCTGGTCCGTATCTTCCTCTATGCCGACCTGGATTACCGCATCCGGCGCATCACCCGCCTGGGATATTATGACAACAGCGATGTTGTGAAAAACATCAAACGCATGGACAAGGAGCGGCGAGATTATTACCGCTACTATACCGGCCGCAGCTGGGAACATCCGGGCAACTACGATCTGACAGTGAACACTGCCTCTCTGGATATCGACGACATGGTGGCCCTGATCACACATTATCTGGAATTGAAAGGATACCTGTAACATGAAGAAAGAAATAAAAGCGGTTATTTTTGATATGGACGGAGTTATTATTGACAGCGAGGCATCCTATCTCCAGTTCGATCTGGAGTTCGCCCGCAGGAAGAATCCCGATGTGACCATAAATCAGCTTTACGGCATGGTAGGCGCCTCCAAGGAGGATGCCTGGACCATCTTTGCCCGGGCCATTGACAACGGCCAGACCTGGGAAGAACTGCGAAGCGAATTCCGGGCTTCCACGGATGTATTCTCCCACATGGATTACCGGGCCATCTTCCGCTCCGAAGTCACGGAAGTCCTGAGGCTTCTTAAAGAGAAAGGATACCTGGTAGCCCTGGCCTCTTCTACTCAGATGGACATCATCATGCGGGTGCTGAACGAGAATCAGATCGCCTCTTATTTTGACATCATTGTCAGTGGAAGTCAGTTCCGCCAGAGTAAGCCCAACCCCGAGATCTACTTCTACACTGCCGGTCAGCTGGGCGTAACCCCGGAGGAATGTCTGGTCATCGAGGATTCCACCCTGGGTATCACCGCCGCCTCCAGGGCCGGCATGATCATCGCCGCCCTCATCGACGACCGGTTCGGTTTCGACCGTTCCCTGGCCCATTATGAGATCCGCAGTCTTGATGAGATCCCGGGACTTCCTGTCCTTGCCCTGTAAGCCTTCTCACTCTGCCGTACCGCCGAAAAATCCTGCTCTGCAGGATTTTTTTATGCCAGTCCGTCGCTTTCCACATCAACCCCTCTGGGACCTACGTGGGTTGAGAAGACGATCTGAGTGCTGGTCTTCCCGAATTTCTGCAGCTGCCCGATAAAGATATCCAGCTCCATGGTGCTCTGAAACGCCACCTTCAGCAGCATGGAATACTCTCCCGTGACACAGTTGCACTCCAGCACATTGGGCATCTCCGCGGCGTAAGCATAGAATTTGGGCTTGTCTTCCGGAACGACGTCAAGATTGATAAATGCAATAATGTGATATCCCAGCTTCATGGGATCCACCATGGCGTGATAGCCGGAAATGATTCCGTCTTTTTCCAGTTTTTCGATCCTGGCTGACACTGCGGGCGAGGATAAAAATGTTTTCTCCGCAATGATTTTTAATGATGTTCTGGCATTGTCCTGCAGAATCTTCAGTATCTTTCTGTCAATATCGTCCATAGCTCCTGTCCCCTCCTACTGTTTTTATGGTCTGTAACCGTCTCCGCGGCAGACCTTTACAATGATCCTTTCAGTTTTCTGATCCTCTCCATGGCTTTTACGGTATTTTCGTATGTGCCGAAAGCCGTAAGCCTGAAATATCCTTCTCCGCTGGGGCCGAAACCGCTGCCCGGCGTACCCACCACATGGGCATGTTCCAGAAGCCAGTCGAAGAACTCCCAGGAACTCATGCCTGAGGGCGTCTTCAGCCAGATATAGGGCGCATTGATACCGCCGTATACCTCATAGCCGGCAGACTTCAGTCCTTCATAGATGACCCTGGCGTTGTTCATGTAGTAAGCCACCTGATCTTTCAGCTGCGCCTTCCCCTCATCCGAATACACGGCCATGGCCGCTTTCTGCACAATATAGGGAGCGCCGTTAAATTTGGTTCCGTGCCGTCTGGCCCACAGATCGCGAACAGCCACATCCCTGCATTTTAAAGTTTTGGGGATCACCGTAAATCCCAAGCGGACTCCCGTAAAACCCGCATTTTTGGAAAAGGACCGGAACTCCACGGCACATTCCCCGGCTCCCCGGATCTCATAGATACTGTGAGGCACGTCCTCCTGGGAGATATAGGCCTCATAAGCCGCATCGTAGAGGATCACTGCTCCTTCCCGTCTGGCGTAGTCCACCCACACCTTCAGCTGATCTCTGGTCAGCGTGGTCCCTGTCGGATTGTTGGGATTGCACAGATAGATCAGATCCGGCCTCTCCCCCGGAAGCTCAGGTACAAAACCGTTGTCTGCGGTACATGGCATGTAGATGACCCTGCTCCATACTCCTGCCGCCTCGTCATATTCTCCTGTCCTTCCCGCCATCACATTGGAATCCACATAGACGGGGTACACCGGGTCGCAGACTGCGATGCGGCTGTCCGCTGAAAAGATCTCCTGAATATTGCCGCAGTCGCTTTTAGCCCCGTCAGATATAAAGATCTCGTCAGCGCTGATATTGCATCCTCTGTCCCTGTAGTCTTTCCCGGCTATCTCCTCCCTGAGAAATCCGTAACCCAGATCCGGCGCGTACCCGTGAAAAGTCTCCGCCTTTCCCATCTCATCCACCGCCTCGTGCATGGCCCGGATAATGGCCGGGGCCAGGGGCTGTGTCACATCTCCGATCCCCAGACGGATCACCTCTTTGTCCGGGTTGGCCTCCGAGTAAGCCCTGACCTTTTTCCCGATCGTGGAAAACAGATAGCTTCCAGGCAGTTTCAAGTAATTTTCATTGATCTGAAACATTTTTATGTCTCTCCTTTTTATAATGTCAGATATGGATCTCTCCGCAGAACACCTCCACTGCCGGCCCTTTCATGAACACGTGTCCGCCGGTCCGGTCCCAGGTAATCTCCAGGTCTCCGCCCCTCAGAGACACGATTACCCGATCATCCGTATATCCTCTCAATATGGAAGCCACTGCGCTTGCGGTGGCTCCTGTACCGCAGGCCCAGGTTTCTCCGCTGCCTCTCTCCCAGACTCTCATACGGATATGGCCTCTGTCCACTACCTGGACGAATTCCGAGTTGACCCGGCCGGGAAAACGGCTGTGATTTTCATAGTAAGGGCCTGTCTCCTCCAGCTTCAGGGAATCGATATCCCGGCAGAAATACACGGCATGAGGATTTCCCACGGAGATCCCCACAAATTCCTTCTCTTCTCCGCAGACCAGGATCGGTTCCGGGATCCGGGAAGTCACTTCCGGCACTCCCATATCCACGGAAACCCGGACCACCTTCCCTCCCTCCGTCTCCATCTCCAGGACTTTTATTCCTCCCAGGGTCTCTACCGTGATAGATGTATCCGACACCAGACCGTGATCATAGGCGTATTTCCCGACGCACCGGATGGCATTGCCGCACATGATCCCCTCGGAGCCATCCATATTAAACATCCTCATCTTCACATCCGCTGCATCCGACGGGCAGATCAGCACCAGACCGTCGGAACCGATGCCGAAATGTCTGTCGCTCACAAGAATTGCAGCCGCCTCCGGATCCTCTACGGTCTCTTTAAAACAGTTGACATACACATAATCATTGCCTGTCCCCTGCATTTTTGTAAATTTCATCTCTTTTGTCCTCCGTCATATATCGATCAGGCTGATCACCATCCTGGCCGTCTCCACCAGATTGGTGCCGTTGTCCATGCTGCATTTCTGGATATACCGGTGAGCCTGCATCTCTGTCATGCTGTTCCGTTCCATAAGAAGGGTCTTGGCCTTCAGGATGATCCTGGAATCTTCCTCGCTGCGCTCTGCAGGCCGCTGCCGCATCCTGCGCTTTCTCTGAACCTGATCCCGGCACATGGTATTTACCGTTTCCACCAGTTCATGTACTTTTAAAGGCATGGAAAGGCATCTGATATCCTGGACTATGACGCCTCCCAACCGGCCGGAAGAGGCCACCAAAAGCATCTCAAATCCTGCCGGCATACAATCGCAGATACCCCGGTACAGCATATCTTCGAAGCGGTATCCGCTGACTATGATCCCTCCGTTTAGATCTTCGATACTGTTTAGCACCTGAGCCCCGGAGGTACAGACTGCCACTACCTGAAAGCCGTTTCTCATGAGTATATTTTTAATACTCCTCGCATCCTCCTGTCTGGAAAATGCCACAATGATGTTGGTCACACGCCTCACCTCCAGGTAAATTGTCAAGAGCCGCCTCCCGTCAGGCCGGATCTCATGTCAGAATTTGTAAAGGTATTCTCCGATCTCCCAGTCTGTCACCTGAGACCGGAACAGATCCCATTCTTTCTTCTTTGCCGCCAGGTATTTGGTATAGATATGTTTCCCCAGAACCTGCTGAAGAAAGGTGTCTTTCTCAAATTCTTCTATTGCCTCCCCCAGGGTCTCCGGAAGCTGGCTGATCCCCCAGCTCCTGATCTCCTCCTCTGTCATCCCGGCCACATTTCGGCTGACGGGCTCGGGAGGAGTCAGGCCTCTCCTGATCCCGTCCAGTCCTGCCGCCAGACAGGAGGCCAGGGCCAGATAAGGATTCATGGCCGAATCAGGGCTTCTCAGTTCAATCCTGGTGCTGGCTCCCCTGGACGAAGGGATCCGGATCAGCTGTCCCCGGTTGGAGGCAGTGGACCAGGCGATGTAAGTGGGAGCATCGTAACCCGGTATCAGCCTTTTATAGGAATTGACCAGGGGATTGGTCAGGATCGTCATGGACTTGATGTGGTGGAGGATCCCTGCCAAAAATTCATAGGCCAGCCTGCTCAGTCCTCTCTCGTCCGAATCATCGGCAAACAGGTTCCTGCCTCCCAGATCTTCCAGGGACATGTTGATATGCATACCCGAGCCGTTGACCCCGGCCTTGGGCTTCGGCATAAAAGTGGCATGCAGGCCGTGACGCTTGGCGATGGTCTTCACCGCCATCTTAAAGGTCAGGATATTGTCTGCCGCTCTCAGACCGGTCTCATACTGGAAATCCACTTCATGCTGGGCCGGTGCAATCTCATGATGGGAGGACTCGATGTCAAATCCCATATCCTCCAGATTCAGAACAATATCCCGGCGGACATTTTCTGCCAGGTCAATGGGGCCCACGTCAAAATACCCTGCCGTCTCGTGGGTCGTAGTCGTAGGCCTCCCCTGTTCATCTGTGTGGAACAGGAAAAATTCACACTCCGGCCCCACATTAAACCGGTAGCCCATGGCTTCCGCCTCTTTCAGCACTCTCTTCAGCACATATCTGGGATCTCCCTCAAAGGGACTGCCGTCAGGGCAGTGAACGTCGCAGATGAGCCTGGCCACCTTGCCCTGCTGAGGCCTCCAGGGAAAAATCTCGAATGTATCCAGGTCCGGATACAGATACATGTCTGTCTCTTCCATCCTGACAAACCCCTCTATGGCAGACCCGTCAAACATGCATCGGTTATCCAGAGCCTTTTCAAGCTGTCCTGCCGTAATTGCCACATTTTTCAGCATTCCGAAAATATCCGTGAACTGAAGTCTGATAAATTCCACGTCCTCTTCTTCTACCATGCGGATAATATCTTCCTTGGTGTATCTTCCCATACTTCCATTCTCCTTCTCATTCTGATATTATACTCGAAACCTGAAGATCCGGCAACCCGGGTCTTCATCACAGAATCCCGTTTCCTATAGAAAAAAAGGACGTTACAGCAGTCATCGTCTCCAATGACTGCCATGCAACGTCCTCGTCTACGTGTCAAATATATCAGCAAGTTCGGGATTTGTCAACTGGAAACCTGAAGTCCTTCCTGTAAAAGATGCTCAAAGGTCTCCCATGAAACATACTGCCCTCCCATATGCTCCAGATGATCCGTATGGAACTGACAGTCGATAAAGAGAAATCCCTTCTGCTCCAGAAATCTTGCAAAAGCGATCAGCGCCACCTTGGAACCGTTCTTCTTCTCCGAGAACATGCTCTCTCCGAAAAAGCATTTTCCTATGGCCACGCCGTAGAGCCCTCCCGCCAGTTCTCCTTCTTCATACACCTCCACACTGACTGCATATCCTTCCCTGTGAAGTTCCAGATAAGCCTCCTCCATCTCGTCGGTGATCCAGGTCCCCTCTTCAAACTCCCTCTTTATCCTGCAGTGGTGCATGGTATCCTGAAAATCTCTGTTCACAAATATCTGATATGTGTGTTTTCTGATGTATTTCTTCATGGAGTGTGATATGTGGATGTCCTCCGGAAAGATGAGAAACCGATTTCTGGGACACCACCATAAGATCTCCTCCCCCGGGTTATACCAGGGAAAAATCCCGTGGGTGTAGGCCAGCAGCAGCCGGTCCACACTCAGGTCCCCGCCTACAGCCAGAAGTCCGTCCTCTCTGGCCAGATCCGGGGTTGGAAAGCTGATCTCATTCTGTCTTAAACGGTATACGGGCATAATCATCCTCTTTTCGCTGTCACTGCCGCCGTCCGCGGCCTGCTGTCTGGTGTACTGTCAATTTGCAGCCGTCCTGTCTGAAAACTGCTGCCGGTTTAATCTCTTCGGAACAGATCCCTGGTATACACTTTTTCCTTCACATCGTCCAGCGCGCTGTCATACCGGTTGGCGATGATACAGTGGCACATGGCCCTGTGATGCCGGGACAAAAGCACTGCCAGGGATAACCCTACGTAACCTGTTCCGGCCACGGCTATGGTAACCGGATTTTGTCTGTCCATAATGATTCGTTCCTCCGTGTTTTCCTGCTGCATTCCTTATGCATACTTCTATTATATATGGTGGGAGGGGAATATACAAGGGATTTTGGAAATAGTTTTCAATTGTCAGAAAAGACGGCACAGAGGTCTTTCTCCTCCATGCCGTCTCTTTCAGAATCACTCTCCACGCTTATATCCCAGGGCCCGTATGGCGTTTAGGATAGCCAGCACCGATACCCCCACATCGCCGAACACTGCCGCCCACATGGAGGCCATGCCGCAAGCCACCAGAACCAGCACCAGCACCTTGACACCGATGGCAAAGACGATGTTCTGCCGGACGATGCCTACAGTCTTTCTTGCGATGCGGATACCGTCCACGATCTTGGAAGGCTCATCGTTCATGATCACCACATCCGCCGCCTCCACCGCCGCGTCGGACCCGATACCGCCCATGGCGATGCCCACATCCGCCCTTGCCAGCACGGGGGCATCGTTGATACCGTCCCCCACAAAAGCCAGTGTTCTGCCCTCCGGCGTATTTTTCAGGAGATCTTCCACTTTCTGTACCTTGTCTCCCGGCAGCAGACCGCCGTATACCCGATCCAGGCCCAGCTTTTCCCCCACTGCCTTTCCCACGGACTCTCTGTCTCCTGTCAGCATCACCAGGTTTCTGACACCCTCTCTCCGGAGGCCCTTCAGCGCCTCCGGAACGTCCTCCCTGACCGTGTCGGCGATCACCAGAGCTCCTAATAATTTCTTCCCGTCCGACAGATACAGAGCGGTCCCCGCCGCGGCCATCTGTCCTGACACCGGAATCCCCTGTGCGGTCATCAGCTTCTCATTGCCGATGTACAGCTCCATGACCTCTTCTCTGCCGCCGTTTTCCTTTTCCGTCCTGATCTGGCTTTCTGTCCTGATCTGCACGTGCATCCCGTGGCCGGCGATCTCCTCCACCGACAGGATCCGCTCTCCGTCAAGCTCCGTTTCCCCACGGTTTTTCTCAAAAGCCTCCTTCACGGACAATGCGATGGGATGGTTGGAATGGTACTCTCCATAAGCCGCCAGTTCCAGCAGCTGTTCCCGGCTGTATCCCGGCGCCGGTTCTGCTTCGGTCACCTGAAATCTTCCCGTAGTCAGTGTTCCGGTCTTGTCAAATACCACCGTATCCAGATTCCCCATAGCCTCCAGATAGTTGCTGCCCTTCATCAGAATCCCCTGCTTGGAAGCCGCTCCCAGGCCTCCGAAGAAACTTAAGGGAACCGAGATCACCAGCGCACAGGGGCAGGACACTACCAGGAAACTGCAGGCCCGGTATACCCAGACAGACCAGGAACCGCCCAGAAGCAGAGGCGGCGCAAGAGCCAGGATCAGGGCCAGAATCACCACGATCGGAGTATAAACCCTGGCAAATCTGGTGATAAAGTTCTCTGCTTTTGCCTTCCTGGAGCTGGCGTTCTCCACCAGTTCCAGGATCCTGGCCACTGTAGAGTCGTCAAACAGCTTCGTCACCTGAACTTCCAGAACCCCGTTTATGTTGATAGAGCCGCTGACCACGGATTCTCCCTCCGTGACCTCCACCGGGATGCTCTCCCCTGTCAATGCCTTGGTATCCAGGCTGGAACTTCCCTTTATGATCACTCCGTCCAAGGGCACCTTCTCCCCCGGTTTTATGAGGATCACTTCCCCGATCTCCACCTCATCCGGCTCCACCTGCTCCTCATGCCCCTCCCGGAGCACATTGGCATAGTCCGGATTGATATCCATGAGATTGGTAATGGACTTTCTGGAGCGGTTCACCGCATAGTCGCTGAACAGTTCCCCCACCTGGTAGAACAGCATGACCGCCACGGCTTCTTCCAGCTCTCCCACTGCGATGGCTCCGAAGGTAGCCACCGTCATAAGAAAATTCTCGTCAAACACCTGTCCGTGGCGGATATTCCTCAGAGCCTTCAGCGGAATATCATAACCGGCCGCCAGATAAGAGGCCAAAAACAGTATCCAGTCCAGGGGATGGCCTCCCTCGGTGATAATTCCTCCTACGAGAAGTACGGCGCTTACAGTCAGGCGGATAATCATCTTTTTCTGCTTCTTTGTCATCATTCTCACAGATTCCCTCCTCACTCATTAATGTGTTCCATACCCTGGGCCAGGATGGTCTGGATGTGGCCGTCGGACAGGGAGTAAAATACGGTCTTTCCGTCCCGCCGGAACTTCACCAGCCGCATCTGCTTTAACACTCTCAGCTGGTGGGAGATGGCAGACTGGCCCATCTGAAGCAGAGTGGCAATGTCACAGACGCACATCTCCGACTGGCTCAGCACATATAAGATCTTAATCCTTGTAGAGTCTCCGAACACCTTGAAAAACTCCGACAGTTCCAGAAGCTCCTGCTCTTCCGGCAGCACTTTCTCCACCTTTTCCACGATGTCCTCATGGACATGCATGAATTCACAGACGCCTTCCTGTACTTCCTGCTCTATTCTTTCATGGTCTGTCATATTGTTGAACCTCTCTTTCATATGAACAATTATTCATATGTTTATATTATCACATTTTCAAAAATTGTCAACCCCCTTTGTTGTATAAATATTGCATGTAATAAAAAGGTACAGTATAATGACGGGAGAAAGGAGACAGAAAGATACCAATGAACAGGAAAAAAATGATAAAAGTAATAGATCCCGTCATCAGACTTCCCCATGTCCATTCCATAGGGGTTATCGGCGATCCGGGATGCGAAGGGCTCGGCACCTATAATATGAAGGTATATGCCGGAGCGCTGGAGGAAAGCGGAAAAGATGACATCACCCTGATTGCCGGCGATCTGGTGCCCGAGGGAACGAAGCATTACTATGAGGCGATCCGGGAGATGACCGAACTTCTGGCAGGCAACGATGTGTACTGTCTTCGGGGCAACCACGACACCGGAGATTATATGGAATATTTCGGCGAGAAAAATTATGCCCTGCTGACAGCGGACTTTGCTGTGGTGGTGCTGGACAATGCCATTCGGTCTTTTGAGGAACAGGGTCTGTCCCTTCTGGCCCGGGTTCTTGCCATGGATGAGGTACAGCAGGTCATTATTGCATTTCATATTCCGGTGCCCAACCATTTTATTCTCAACTGTGTTTCCCAGGAGGAATTTTCCCGTCTCAGGGATACCTATATGCCCTGGAAAGAAAAAGTAAAATACCTGGTCTGCGGCCATGTCCATTCCCGGTTTGAAGACCTGGTCGACGGCATCCCTCTGATCTGCACCGGAGGCGGCGGAGCCATGATTGAGGATGTGTCTCAGGATATACGTGCATGGGATGTGGAGCATCATATCGTCCATTTTTATGCAGAGGACGGCAGGGTGAAACACAGGATCTCCGATCTTTCCGAAGACTGCTACAGACGGGAGAGGGAAGACGATATTCTGAGGCGAAAGCTTGAAGAGACAGTACAAGGAGAACTGACGGCTCATTTTCAATACCTGATGTTTGCAGACCGGGCCGGAAGGAGAGGTCTGGAAAACATGGCCGGCCTTTTCCAGGCTCTGGCGGCCTCCGAGTATTATCATGCCAGGAATTTTTATTCGGTTCTGGACCGCCCGGCTCCTTTTACGGAGTCGGCAGGCAGTTTTGTGCCGGGAGAACGATTTGAATATGAGCATTTCTACCGGATGATGGCAGACTATGCCCAGGAGAATAAAAGTCCGCTTGCCAGACAGGCGTATGCCGGAGCAGCGGCAGCGGAAAAAGTCCATGCCTGCCTTTTAAAACAGGCGGCAGATATGGAGAATTATTCGGCGGCTCCTGTCTATGTCTGTCCGATCTGCGGATACGTGATGACGGAAGATTCCCTGCCGGACCGCTGCCCCGTGTGCGGCGGCCCCAGGCGGCAGTATGAAAAATTCGGAGAAGCATAGGAGATAAACCTCTGACATAAAGAAAGAACCCTATGGGGCTGCTCCGTAAAAATGCAAAGCAGCCCCATACGGCTTTTATGACAGTCCCAGAACCACTGCCAGAATCATGGCCGCCGAAGCGCAGGCAATCAGAACGGCCTGGAACCTGATCTGGAACCTGGCCCATTTTCCCCAGTCCAGTCTGGCCGCTGCCAGAGCGCCCAGGAGACAGCCGGAGGTGGGCACGATAAAGTTGGTAAACGCATCTCCCAGCTGGAAGGCCACCACGGCCACCTGCCGCTCCACACCTACCAGATCGGCAAGAGGAGCCATAACCGGCATGGTCAGGGCAGCCTGGCCGGAACCGGACACCACGAAGAAGTTGAACACGGACTGGAATACATACATAAGCCATGCGGAGATCACTGCCGGGAAGCCCTGCATACCCTGGCTGATCCCGTGAAGGATGGTATTCAGCACCGTGCCGTCGGTAGCGCTGGTGCCTCCCAGGATAATGATGATGCCTTGGGCCATACCCACGCACATGGCGGCGCCCAGAAGGTCCGCCGCACCGTGCTCAAAGGAGGTGGCGATGTCGTTGAGCTTCATATCATTTAAGTGGAAGGCCACGCCGATGACTCCAGCCACCAGTCCCATGACAAAGAACTGGGAGGCGATCTCCGGAATATAATATCCCTGGCTTACCACACCCCAGATGGTCCACACCATACAGGCGGCGATGGTCAGCAGCACCAGCTTGTGCCCCAGAGTAAAGGGCGGCAGTTCTTTTCCTGTTCTGGAAAATTCCTTCCGGTAGACCTCATCCGACTCATAAGCCACGGAGCTCTCCGGATTCTTTTTCACCTTCACGGCATACCGCATGGTAAACACGATGGTAAGACCCGTGAAAAAGATCCACATAGGTATCCTGAACCAGGCTCCGGACATCACCGGAAGACCGGACACCCCCTGTGCCACCGCAAGACTGAAAGGATTCTGCCAGGAAGAGCCGAAACCGATCTGGGTGGACACATAGGAACACATGATCCCCACAACCGCGTCGTACCCCATGGCTATGAACATGGGCACCAGGATCATGACAAAGGGGATGGCTTCTTCTCCCATGCCGAACACCGCGCCGCCCAGGGAAAACAGCACCACCAGAATGGGAATCAGCAGGATCTCCTTTCCGTTGGTCATGTCGATGACTCTCATGATGCCGCTTTCCACAGCCCCTGTCCTTATGACGATGCCGAAGGCACCGCCCACGATCAGGATAAAGGCAATGATTCCCACGGCAGTCCCGTTCTTATCCCCTACGGTCATGCCCTCAAACACATAGTTTAAGATTCCCTGTCCGCCGAAATCTTCTGTTCCGAACAGAGGAGCGATCCTGGTCACCTTGTTGCCGTTTTCGTCAAGCACATACCGGAAACTGTCCGGATCCAGAACCGTCCTGGTCTTCTCGGAACCGTTCATCATGTAGGTGATCTCTTTCGTATCGTACTGCCCCAGAGGGATAAACATGGTCAGCAGAGCGGCAAACAGGATGACCCCGAAAATGATGATGAACGTGTGGGGCATCTGAAATGATTTCTTCTTTTTCTCCATGGCGTCTTTCTTCTCCTCTTTTTTGTAATTACTCAAAGGTGCCTTTTACCAGAACCTGTCCGTCTCTCACCATGACGCGTCCTTTTGCCATGACCAGGTTAATATCCAGAGTCTCTTTGTCTGCCAGCACCAGATCTGCGTCGGCACCCTCTTTAATCCTGCCTTTTTTCTCCAGCTTCAGAAGGGTGGCCGGGTTTCGTGTCACTGCCTTCAGGGCAGCCGTCAGACCGACGCCGTCTGTCAGGACCGCGTCTCTCATCTCCCGGTAGAGAGAAGTCACCTTTCCCACGCCCAGTCCCAGAAACTTCCCGTCAGAATCAAAAACCGGAAGACTTCCCTGGCCGTCGGAAGAAAAGGTCACATGGTCTTCCGAAACGCCCTGATCCAGAGCCATCTTGAGACCCGTGCTGGCTTTCACCTCATCGGGATCCAGGAAATCCGGATCGGAGCTGGTAGTCAGATCGATATATCCGCCCAGATTTTTCGCGTAATCGATGCCATCCTCCATCAGAGTCCGGCTGCGGTTGATGTGAGTGGGCAGCATGTTGGAGGCCGGGATCTCCGTCTTCTTCAGAACATATCGGAGAAATTCCAGCTTATTTTCCCCGTCTCCCATATGGATATTTACCAGCCCTGCCTTGCCTGACAGGATCCCGCCTACTCTGGTGTCTGCCACGATCCTGGCAAATTCCTTTTTCGACGGCTGAGAGGAGCGGTGGTCCGATATGGCGATCTCCCCGGTCCCTACCACCTTCTCCAGCAGGATGATGTCGTCCATGATCTTCCCCGTGAGAGTCCGCACCGGCACCTGGTAGGAACCTGTGTACACATAAGTGGTGATCCCTTCCTCCTCCAGGCCTTTGGCTTTGGCCAGAAGATTGCTCATGGTCCTGGTGCAGCCGTCTGTTCCCAGACAGCCTACTACCGTGGTGACCCCGCCGCTTGTGATATCCGACAGCATGATCTCCGGGGTCCTGGTTTTTGCTCCCCCTTCTCCTCCGCCGCCCAGGATATGGACATGGGCATCGATGAGCCCCGGCATCAGAACCTTCCCCTCTCCGTCTATCACTTCCACGCCATAGGCTTCCTGAGCGGGAAGATCATGTCCCATCTTCAGGATCTGACCTCCTCCGATCAGCACATCCATGGCTCCCAGACTTTCCGGGGAGTAAACTTCCGCGTTTTTAATAAGATACATCTTAATACCTCCAGACTGCTGTTATGAAGCGGACCCCTCCCTGGGCATCCCGCGCTGAAAGGGTCCTGAGGGATCCTCCCTTCTTCGATGGGTCCTTCCTTATGACAGAGTATACCACACTTTTGGCCGGGAGTCTCGTATAAAATTGCATTATGCGGATTTTTTATGCATGGATTTAAAAATATTCCTCTCGTTTCCTTCTCTTTTTTGTGCAGTTAAAAAGAAAGGCCCTGAAGGTGCAATCCTTCAGGGACCTGTTCATCTGACAAAAACATGTCTTTCCAACGAAGAAGCTGTTCCTGGCTGCCCCTAGGCTCCCCTCACCAGCTCCACAAAATCCACAGCCTCTTCTGTAGGCACCATCTGAGCGGTGATCTTCACGCCCTTCCCGGCCAGATACAGAAAATCCTCGATGTCCTTCTCCGACACGCTGACCGCTTTTTTCAGCATCCTGGTATTCTGTTTTCCGCCCATGTTGCCCACATTGATATGCTCCATATGGAATCCCTTGTCATAGAGACCCCTCATGGTTCCCGGACCCTTGGCCACGATAAAGACCCGCTCCCCCTCATACTTGCCTGCGCAGAGGTTGGCCGCCGCCTTCTCCACTGTCAGGATGGACAGCTTGCACTGCTTGGGGCAGGCCATCTTTAAGGCCTCTTTATTGACCGTATCCTTCACCACCAGGTCGTCCACCACCATGATCCTGGTAGCCTTTGTGGCCAGACTCCACACCGCCGCCACCTGACCGTGGATCAGACGGTCGTCGATCCTCACATTCACTATCTCCATCATTTCAGCCATCCTCCTTATTTTTTCACCTTCACAAACACCGGAGACGTCCATGCCGCATCCCCGTTTTTCTGCCAGATCCGCAGACGGACGCTGCCATCCTCGGAAAATCTGATCTTCCTGGATCCTCTGACCTCATAAGAGCTCTGAGGATAGGCCTTTCCCACCCGGAATTTGTAGGCATTATGCCACCAGGGATCATCCCGGTAATGAGTGATCTCGCCCCAGGTCTCCTCTGTCAGCTTCTTCACCTCGTCCCACAGTGCAAACACGCGGGAGCTTTCCAGCAGCTGCCGTACCGGCAGAGCATATTCCTTCCCGTCGATGGTCAGCTTCATCACGCTGTCCGCGTCTGCCTCCACCTCGAAGATAAAGCCTTCCGTGGTCACGTTACAGGGACCCATCCATTTTCCCGAAGCCGTGGACTGGTAGGTGGTCATGGAAAATTCACAGAAGGATTCCTCCACACGGGTCAGTTCCTGTCCGTAATTGTTCCAGCACTTCTCGATTCCCAGCAGCTTTCCGTCCACATCCAGGCGGCCTGTCCAGTGTTTGATCCACTGATCCTTGTAGACTCTGGTGTCCGGTCCCCAGCCAAGCTCCAGGCGGAACTTAAAACGGATCACTCCTTCAGGCCTCTGTCTCTCCCAGGTGCCGGAGTGGACCACCATATCCTCAAGAATATTATCCTTTAAAATCTCGATCCTGTCTACGGCGGCAGTACCTTTTACGGAAAATTCCAGCTCTACCTGGCCGTCCTCTGCCCTCACCTGGCCGCCCATGGGCACCCCGTCTATGGTCTCATCCACCTGGATCCGGCTCTGAGACACCCCGTAGACCCGCCGGTTCTGCCAGGCCTCCCAGATAGCCTCCTTTGTCCGGTCCGCGGCCAGGGTGCACATGCTCCCGTGTTCAAACACCCCGGGTACGCTGTGGTTGTCCCCGGCAGCGATGATGCCCACCTTATAACCCCGTTTCAGGCCCTGTTCATAGGTAGTCTCTCCGGTCCTGGGGCCCATATGGACATGGCGGTTCATAGTCAGGGGGCCGTCGTCATTTTCGCTGCATCCGTGGCTGGAATAGATCTCCGCAAAGGGAGAAAAAGCCTCGTCATGAGTATCCCAGTTTTTCCCTCTGGAACCGGGCTGATAAGCCAGATGATGGGGGATGCCCATAACCGGCTGTCCCCGGTAATTCTCCACCAGCTCCTGATACCGGAGAGGATGCTTCTGATCCCCGTCATTGTTCAGGAAAAATACATTGTGGTCTCCGTCCAGTCCGGCGCCCTGCCACTCGTAGCCCATAAACATGGGAAATCCCTCTTTTTCCGCCTGTTCGGCCAGTTCCCGGACCATCTCCCAGTCTGCCCTGATGATCTCGTCCTCCAGACGGTCCTCCACTGCCAGCCCCGACTCGGTGGGGCGCATAATAAACGGATAGTAGGCAATAGGCCAGAAATCCATCTCTTTTCTGATCTGTTCATACCACAAAGGCAGCTCTGCCATCTGATCATGATGAATATTGCTGTGCATATCTGTCCAAAGTTTTTGATATTCCATAGGCTCTTCCTCTCTATCGTACCGGCTCCCTGAGGGCCCCGGGCAGGATCTTTACGCCGGCCCGCTCCTCTGGCCTTACGGCTTTTCCCCAGGCCTTCAGCCGTTTTTGTCTGTCACAAAGCTTCTGTTCCTGCAGGATCAGATTCCGGATCTCACTGCTTTCCAGAAAGCAGCCCGCCTCCACGGCCTCTCTGATCAAAGGCTCTGCCTTCTCCGGGCAGATCTCCGTCAGATTCTGTGTCTCCTCTCTGTCGGTCTCCAGGTCGTAGACATACCATGTCCCGCGGGCCCGCATCACTTTATATCTGTCCCGTATGGCCGCCTCGGCCAGAAATTTCTCTCCGTTTTTCTCCAGCATCTGCTGGATAAGGACCCAGTGTCCGGCCAGATCCGGACTCTTAAGATCCACTGCCTTCCCTTTATGCCAGCCAGACAGATCTTCCGTCTCCCCTGCCGCAGACAGCAGGGTCCGGGACACGTCCAGAAGCCCTACAGGCTCCCGGCACACTCCCGGGGAAATTCCGGTCCCGGCCGCCACAAAAGGCACCCTCACCGCATGTTCATAGAGAGTCTGTTTGCCGAAGATCCTGCGCCTTCCCAGCTGTTCCCCGTGATCCGACAGGTAGAAGAACCGATGGTCCTTCCCGCTCCGGCATCTCCGGAATCGATCATACAAAAGGCCCGCATATCCGTCCACCTGCTCCGCCAGACCACAGTAGGCAGCCCGGCAGTCTCTCATCAGACCGGCCTCGCAGTCTTTCGTATATTCCTCGTAGATGGAAAGGCCCGGGATGTCTCTGTCCCGCTCACATTCTTCCCGGTCAAACCGGCTCTGATATTTGCGGTACAGTTCTTCCCGGCAGACAAAGGGAAAATGAGGACCGTAAAATCCCACCAGGAGGAACAGCGGTCTTTCCCTCTTCTCCTGTTCCCACTGATCCAGAAATTCCACGGCCTGGTTCTTCACTTCCTCATCGTAGATCATAACCGGGGAAATGCCGCCTCCCGCCGCCTCTGTACAGTGGAGCCGGTTGGTGGTTCCCGCATAAACGCCGAAATCCGTTCTGGCCTTTCCGCCGGTGCCCCAGTACTGGGAGGTAATGTCTCCATATACCCGCCGGTTAAATCCGTGTCTCTGTTCGTCTCCCTTAAAATGCATCCGCCCCACCAGAACCGTCTCATATCCCAGACGGCCCAGCTCATGGGCGATGGTAGGCATATCCACAGGCAGGGAAGAGTCGTTGTTGAAAATGCCCAGATCCGACGGCAGCTGCCCTGTGAGAAAGGACATGCGGGACGGGACGCAGAGAGGAGCGTTGCAGTAGCAGCGCTCAAACAACATCCCCTCTCCCGCGATCCTTTGAAGTTCCGGTGTATCCACCCGTCCGTCTCCAAAGCCTGTATCCAAAAAACCGTGCTGGTCCGACATTATCACCATGATGTCCGGCTTTTTATCCGCCCCGGGTCTTTCGGATGTGATCATTTGCTCATCCATCACATAATTCCCAAAAATACCATCACAGCTGCAAAGACCACGATCCCCAGAACGATCTTCGTGGCAGACCATTTTTTCTTATCCATCAGATACCACACGGCCAGAGTCAGCAGAAGAGGCAGGACTCCGGGCATGATCTTGTCGAAAATCTGTTCCTGAAGGGACAGAGTCATATCGCCGTTGACATATTTGAAAATAATGCCGGCCTTTACCGTAGTCGCCGCCACTCCGCCGATGACGATGAGTCCCATCATGGTCAGGCCCGTGGTGATCTTCTCCACCAGAGACTTGTTGGTAAAGAATATATTGGCGGCTCCGATTCCCATATCATATCCCTTGTGGAACAAAAACCACTGAAGAGCCACGATGGTGGTCAGCCACACAACGCCGAAGAAAATGGGCCCTAATGGGTTGCCGTCCTGGATGCACAGGCCCATGGCGATACTCAGAAGGATGGGGCTGTAGGTTCCGATGAGCATGGAATCGCCGATTCCCGCAAACGGTCCCATAAGAGCGTTCTTGGTGTTGACGATCAGCTCCTCGCTGACGTTCTCTCCCTTGGCCCGGGACTCCTCCATGGCGATGGTGATACCGGGGATCAGGGCTCCCAGCTGGGGCTCCGTGTTATAAAACTGCATATGGCGCTCCAGAGATTTCTGGTACTCCTCCGAGCCCTCCCCGTAAAGTTTCTTCAGGATGGGTTCCATCACATGGCAGAAGGCAAGACCCATCATACGCTCAAAATTCTGGGTGGCCTGAGAAAAGAAAATATAGGACCAGGCCGCTTTATCGATATCTTTTCTGGTCAGCAGAGAGCCTTCCATCTGATTTTTATTCTTCATAACAGTCATCCTCCTCTGTACTCTGAGGCGCCGGGGCTGCAGCCGGTGCGCTGCCCTGAGCCATTACAAATATGATAGCTACTGCGGTGGCAAAGATCGCCAGGGCTGTCACGGACATGCTGGTGGCTCCGATCATCACCCAGCCCAGGAGAAACAGCACCAGCATCCACTGTTTGGACAGGGACTGTTTTAACAGCATGGCAAATCCGATGGCAGGAAGCATCTTGCCTGCCACTTCAAAGAAGTGCAGCATCCCTGCGGGCATGTTGTTGATCAGCATCTCCGCCACGGGAGTACCCAGGTAGCACAGCAGCATGGCAGAACCTGCTCTCAGGATAAAACTGGGGACAGCAGCCAGATAAGTGGCTCTGTGGATCCCGGCTCCGTCTCCCTTTGCGGCAGCCTTGTCTCCCATATGGGGGAAATAAGCGTTGATGGTCATGATAAAGTTAAAGAGACCCAGCCCCAGCATACTTAAGGGAACCGACAGGGCTACAGCCTGCTCGCCTGTGCCGCCGGCCGCCAGAGCCAGAGGAATCCCCACATAGGCTGCCCAGTTCACGTCTGCCGGCATGGCTCCGCCCGGTGTGATCTGTCCGATAAACAGAGCCTGGACCATGGCTCCCGCGATGACGCCGTTCTGCACGTCCCCGAGAATGAGACCCACGATGAGACCTGCCATGAGAGGCCGCCCGATCATGTTCCAACCGCCTGTTACACCAAAAAACCACGGGGTCCGTTTACTGCCCAGATAGGCAAACAGACCGATCAGCAATGCCTGAAAAAAAGTCATATTCTTATCCTCCTGAAATGTATCGGCACGCGCCCCTTCTCGGCGCCTGCCAGGTCATCGGAATGTATTTCTTCCTATTCCTCATACTCGTCGTCATCGGTTTCTTCTGAAGGCTGAAACCAGACCATGGCCTCTTTGCCCGCCGTCAGCGCGGCCTGAGCCAGGGCCCTGACGTCACCGATTCCTTCCCTGGCCAGATACCCGTCCAGGATCATGGGAAGATTGGCGCCGCCGATGACTTCCATAATTCGTTCTCCTTCCATCTTCATGCGGATGGAAACATTAAAGGGAGAGCCGCCGGTTAAGTCCGCGTAGATGATGATCTCCCCGCAGTCCTCCAGCCGGTCCGCCGCCTGTTTAAGCTTCTCCGTCAGTATTTCCACCGAATCCTCAGGGAGGAAATCCACCGCCTCATAGTGAGCCGGCTCTCCCGCCAGCAGCTTCAGGCCGCTGGTGATCCCGGTGGCAAAACTGCCGTGCCCTGTGACAATCATACCTGTCATCCTACCACTCCTTTCTCTTCTGGATCCCCCGATCCTATACGTTACACATAATCCTCCGGATTTTTAGAACTGGCTTTCAGACACTCTTTTCTGTTCACCTTCCATCCCGTCTTCACTTCCATAAGTCCTGTCCGAACAGCATCATCCGTCTTCTCCTGCCAGTCTTCCAGCCTGCTCCTCATATCCAGAAGCACTTCCTCATACTCCGGTTTCTCCGCCAGATTTCTCCTCTCTCCCGGGTCATAAACCAGATCATAGAGGGCCTCCTCATCCTTTTTCTGTTCATCAAGCCCATGATCCATAAAATAGTCCTTGGTCAGCGACTCGTCGATGTTGGACCGGTTGATCTTCAGATAGGAAGTATCATAGTAGCGGATATATTTATAACGTCCGGTCCTGACGCAGCGGGCCGGTTCGTAGGAGGTATGGAAATTGATCTCGGCAAAAATATGTTCTCTCACCGTGTCCGTCTCCCCGGTCAGAAGGGGAACCATGGACACGCCTTCCAGATAATCCGGTTTGGTTAACCCCAGAAGATCACAGAGAGTGGGGAATACATCCACATGGGAAACCAGACTGTCTATGACTCTTCCCCCGGCAGGATCTCCGGGAACATGAAGCATCAGCGCCACGCCGATGCCGCTGTCAAACAGCGTGCACTTGGAAAAAGGACTGGCCAGTCCATGGTCCGTGGTAAACAGGACGATGGTATTGTCCCAGAATCCCTCCGCCTTCAGGCATCGAATCACCTGGCCGAAGCAGGTATCGGCGCTCTTTACACTGGCCAGATAACCTGCAAAATCTTCTCTCGTCTCCCTGGTGTCAGGGATGGGATAAGGCGGCAGCGCCAGGTCTGCCCGGATATCCGGGTCCGGTCTGTCAGGAAACCGCCGATGTGTACTGTACATGCCGTAAGACAGGAAAAAGGGCCTGCCGCTCTCCCGGTCCCGGTTCCGAAGCCACCGGCACACCTCCAGGGCATTCTCCTTGTCCCAGTCCACCAGATCCTCCTGCCGGTATCCCTCATTCCCTCTGGTCAGGTCTTCTCCGTAGCCGATGGCCGACGTGGCCTGTCCCCGGTCCAGATACCACCCTGCTTCATGCTGGATCCCGCACAGAGCCGTGTCGTACCCGTTTCCGCCGAGAAACTGCACCAGGTGCCGGCTGCAGTCCATGGAAAATCCTCTCTGGGCCAGCCCCAGCATCCCCGTCTGATGAGGATAAGTCCCTGTCAGCATGGCAGCCCTGCTGGGCGAACAGGTAGGCCCGGCACAGTAGGCATTGCGGAACACCGCCGCCTCCCCCGCGAACTTCTCCATCTCCGGCGTGGGAACCTTATACCCATAAGGACTCAGCACTCTGCCCGAATCATGGGTGTGAATATACAATACATTTTTCAATCCCTTCACCCGCCTTTTCACTATTGTGCATTTTCAACAACTCATTCTCACATGGTTATAATATATAATATATTTTCAATAATGTCAATACATTTATTTTCCTATTTGTATTATCATTTATTTTTCAAAAATGTATTATATATCTGTGTTAAATGTAAATATTTTATATCCACCCTCTCTCCTCCGGGTCCTCCAGAAATCTGTTGTTATTTTCCCTGAAATCCATTACAATAATATAAGATATATCTGATTAAAGAAGGGATCCATCCACATTATGGCAGAGAAAAGAATCGCACAGTATAAACAGATAGAAAATGACCTGCTCCAGAAAATAAATCTGGGCTACTACAAAAAAGACGATCTGATTCCCACGGAGCTGGAGCTGTCCAACACCTACCAGGTCTCCCGCGTCACCGTCCGCAAAGCCACGGACAATTTAGTAGCCCAGGGGCTTCTCACCCGTGTGGCCGGCGTGGGAACCTTTGTCCGCCACCCTTCCGTCACCCTGAACCCAAGCTCCATCCAGGGCTTTTCAGAAGTTATGCAGGAACAGGGCATCAAAGTACGCACGGATGTTCCCACCTTCATGGTGCAGAACGCGCCGGCCAACATCGCCTCCATCCTCGGACTCGATACCGGGGAGCCTATCTACTTCATCGAGCGGATCCGCTATGCCGACGAAAAAATCTTTCAGTTTGAAACCACCTACATGTCCACCCGTCTGTACCCGGACATGTCCATGCAGATATTGCAGCACTCCAAATATCAGTACATTGAAAAAACAAAAGGGCTGAAGATCGCCTACAGCAACCACACGGTCACCCCCCTCCACCCCTCCAAGCGGATCGCGGATCTCTTTGACATTCCTCTGGATACACCCATCCTCCGGGTTGCCAACACCACTTATCTGACCAACGGGCAGGTGATGGACTACACCGAACTGACCCTCAACTCTCCCAAGTATCAGCTGACCTACGTAAAAAAATAGTTACGGCTTCGGCCATACTCTTCCTTGACCCCTGTCTCTTCCGCGATTATAATAAACATGTTACCTGTTAATCATCAATGGAGGAGAATATGATGAAGAAAAAAATCCTTTCCGCCGGATTGTGCCTGACCATGGCCGTGAGCCTGGCCGGCTGCTCTTCCGGCACTGCCACCGAACCTACCACGACAGCAGCTTCCTCTCAGGCAGCCGAGACCACTTCTGCCCCTGAGACCACCGCTGCCCCATCCCCCAATGCAGGGATTTCCGGTACCTTTACGGGAACCTCCGCCGGCATGCAGGGGCCTGTATCCGTGGAGCTGACCATTGAAGACGGCGTGATCACCAAAGCGGCCGTGACCGAAAGCCATGAGACTGCAGGAGTCTGTGACGTGGCCATGGAGCGGATCCCCGCCCAGATCGTAGACTATCAGACCACCACCCTGGATTCCGTCACAGGAGCCACCTTTGCCAGCCGGGCCATTATGAGAGCCGCCGATGCCGCGGCCGAAGAGGCCGGCATGGACATGGATGCCCTGAAGGCCCGTGCGTACAGCGCCCAGCCGGGAGTAAATCAGGTATGGGATACGGACATTTTAGTCATCGGCGGCGGCGGAGCCGGTTTAAGCTCTGCTACCACGGCTGCACAGGAAGGTTCCAGGGTCATCCTGATCGAGAAAAGTTCTTTCCTGGGCGGCAACACCATGATGGCCGGCGGCGCTTATAACGCCGTGGATACGGAGGCACAGGCGGCAGCCGTTCTCACCGAGGCTCAGAAAAATACTCTGGATTCCTACCTGGCCCTGGACCCTGCCAGCGAAGCCCTGAAATTTGATCAGTTCCCCCAGTGGCAGGAAGTCCTGACCCAGCTGCAGACGGATATCAAAGACTTCTATACTGCCAACGAGGGAAAGACGGCGGGCGTGGATATGCCCGGATTTGACTCTGTATCCTTACATATGTGGCATATCTATACAGGAGGCCTGCGCCAGTTAAATGACGGTACCTGGATCGCTTCGGATATCGATATGGCGAGAACTCTGGCAGAAAATGCCCTCGGCTCTTTTGAATGGCTGAAGACTCTCGGCCTTGATCTGAACAGCGGCTCTGATGCCTCCCTCTACACCGTGCTGGGAGCCATGTGGCCCAGGACCCACGGATTCCCTGCAGGCACCTCTCTTATTGACTCTCTGGAAGAGGCGGCAAAAACGGCAGGTGTGGATATCTATCTGGAGACCGGAGCCGTCTCTCTTCTCACCGATGACAGCGGCAAGGTGGTGGGAGCCCAGGCAGAACAGGCAGACGGCACCAGGATCACCATCAATGCCTCTCAGGGCGTGATCCTGGCCAGCGGCGGCTACTGTGCCAATGCTCCCATGGTAAAGGAGTATGACAAGTACTGGGGCGACAGCCTGTCCGATCACACCCTTACCACCAACGTAGGCACCAACACCGGCGACGGCATCGTCATGGCTATGGAGATCGGAGCCGCCACCACCGGTCTGGAGATCGCGCAGATGATGCCTTCTTCCTCCGCATTAAAGGGAACCATGACCGACGGTCTCTGGGGCGATGCCTCCGAGCAGATCTGGATTGACGCCAGCGGCAGCCGGTTCGTCAACGAATATGCGGAGAGAGACGTTCTGACTCTGGCATCCCTGGAGCAGGAAAACGGCATCTTCTACATCATCTATGCCGGACAGTCCGATGAAAACGGCGTTTGCAAGGGCGTAGGTTACAATGACACCGCTACTTTCGGCGCCAATGTGGCCTCTCTGGTGGAAGGCGGCCATATCTGGTACGGCTCCACTCTGGCCGAACTGGCTGAGGCCAGCAAGACTTCTGCCGGCGGAGCGGCCCCTGCCTTCACGGAAGAAGCCCTGAGAAACACCATCGAGACCTACAACAGCTATGTAAGCGCACAGAAGGACGACGACTTCGGCAAGGAAGTTCTGTCCGGAACCGTAGATCTGGAGGCTATCGAGGCCGATCCCAACGCAGGGATCTGTATCTCCCCCAGAAAGGCTTCCCTCCACCATACCATGGGCGGAGTGACCATCAATCCGGAGGCCTCTGTTCTGGATACAGACGGCAATGTCATCGAAGGTCTGTGGGCCGCCGGAGAAGTAACCGGAGGTATTCACGCAGGCAACCGTCTGGGCGGCAATGCAGAAGCCGATATTTTCACTTTCGGACGGATCGCAGGCCAGAATGCTGCGGCTGCCGGGAAATAATCCTTCCTTCGGCTCCGTGTAATCAGGCCCGCAGCACGGGGCCGGGGAAAAACCTGCTCTTCTCGATCGGAGGAAATAAGTTCCAGAAAGACCGGTTCTCCTGCGGGATAATACAGAAAAGGTTGAGAGAGAAAGGAGAACACAGATGACAGAAAAGATCATCGTCATGAGAGGCTCTTTCAATCCTCCCACCATTGCCCACAGGACCCTTCTGCTGGCTGTTGTGGATGCTCTCCGGGCCCGGGCCGGGCTTTTCGTCCCCTCCAGCGATGCCTATGTGAGAAGAAAAATGAGAAAGCAGGGCAGGGCAGGAGAAGTGCTGACCGAAGATCTGCGGGCCCGGATGCTGTATCAGATGTGCAGAGCGGATCAGCGGCTGGCTGTGGAGGAATGTGAATTTCAGGATGACGGAAAAGGCCACACCTTTGATACCATGGAAAAAATACAGAAACATCTTCTTTATCCTTCCGGAACCCGAAGGCATAGAAGGGATCAGTTCCTCTGCACTGCGCGGTAAGCTGCGCCGCGGGGACGAAAGCGCTCGTGAGATGACGGACGGGGAAGTGTGGAAGCTGCTTCTGGAAGCCGGCTGGATGCATCCGAAAACCGGTAACTCCCCCTGAGAATACAAAGACAGCAAAGCGGAGAGCAGACAGGGTAGCCCCTCTCTTCTCTCCGCTTTCTGTATCCGCCCCGGATCCATGGTCACAGGGCCTTTTTCTCTTCGGTCTCCGCAGATTTGGCCGGCTCTGCAGACTCCGGTTTCGACGTTTCCATATTCGTTGTCTCCGACCCGGCTTTTTCTGTTTCGGCCTTCTCCGCCTCTGCTCCTTCTTTCTCTTCATCCGGCTCCGGGATCCCCTTGCACTCCCGGAAGATCTTCATGAATTCCCTCCCCGTGATGGTCTCCTTCTCGATGAGGAACTCGGCGATCTTATCCATGATCTCCCGATTCTCTGACAGAAGACGTTTGGCCTCCTCATAGGCATCCTTTAACATCTTCATGACTTCCTGATCGATCTCTGCCGCAGTGGCCTCGCCGCAGTTGAGAACCATCCTGCCGCTTAAGTACTGATCTTCCTGGGTGGCAAGACCCATGAGGCCGAAGCGCTCCGACATACCGTACTGGGTCACCATGGCTCTGGCGATCCTGGTGGCCTTCTCGATATCATTAGCAGCTCCTGTGGTCACGGTCTCGAAAACCAGTTCCTCCGCCGCCCGGCCTCCCAGACATCCTGTCAGCATGGCTTTCAGTTCTTTCTCTGTATTCAGGTATTTCTCTTCCTCCGGAACCTGCATCACATATCCCAGAGCTCCCATGGTCCTGGGCACAATGGTGATCTTCTGAACCGGTTCCGTATCTTTCTGGAGAGCGCTTAAAAGGGCATGGCCTACTTCATGGTAGGACACGATACGCCGCTCCTCCTTGCTGAGGATCCGGTCCTTCTTCTCCTTACCTACAAGAACCACCTCCACGGCCTCGAAAAGATCTTTCTGGTTCACCGCCGCCCGGCCGTTTTTTACCGCCAGGATAGCCGCCTCATTGATCATATTGGCAAGATCGGAACCTACGGCTCCCGAGGTAGCCAGAGCGATGGCCTCCAGATCCACGGTCTCGTCCAGAGCCACATTTTTGGCATGGACTTTCAGAATATTCACACGTCCCTTCAGGTCCGGTTTGTCCACGATGATCCGCCGGTCGAAACGTCCGGGACGCAAAAGAGCAGGGTCCAGAATCTCCGGACGGTTGGTGGCGGCCAGGACCAGAAGTCCCTTGGAGGAATCAAAGCCATCCATCTCGGACAGAAGCTGGTTTAAGGTCTGCTCCCTCTCGTCATTGCCTCCTCCGTACCGGGAATCACGGCTCTTTCCGATGGCATCCACCTCATCGATAAAAATGATACAGGGAGCGCTGTCCTGGGCCTGCTTAAACAGGTCGCGGACGCGGGAAGCTCCCACGCCTACGAACATCTCCACAAAATCGGATCCTGACAGGGAATAGAAAGGCACCTTGGCCTCCCCTGCCACAGCCTTGGCCAGAAGGGTCTTTCCCGTTCCGGGAGGGCCTACCAGAAGAGCTCCCTTGGGAAGCTTGGCCCCGATGTGGGTATACTTGCCCGGGTTGTGGAGGAAATCCACGATCTCCACCAGCGACTCCTTGGCCTCGTCTTCTCCCGCCACATCCATGAACGTGACTCCGGTCTCTTTCTGCATGTGCATCTTGGCCGTGCTCTTGCCCACACCCATGATGCCTCCGCCGCCCATGCGCCGCATCATAAAATTCATAAAAAAGATCAGGAAGCCGAACATCAGCGCAAAGCTGATGAGGTTCTCCAGCCAGACATTGTTGCTGGAATTCTCCTGCCGTCCCTCTACTCCGGCCTCCACCAGCCTCTGGGTCAGCTGGTCTCCGCCTTCCATCCTGATGGAAATATACTCCAGGCCGGGCCGATAACCTTCTGCATCCTCTTTGGTTCTGAAATAAACCTCGGAACCGCTCACTCTGACCTGCTTTACCTTCCCGTCCTCCAGTGCCTGGACAAATTCGCTGTAAGGCACCTCCTGGGTCGTACTCTTTCCCGTCAGGTAGCTTCCCATCTTGAAGACACTGACAAAGGTGATCAGCGCCGCTATCAGTATGATCAGAACTGTCTGGCCGCTGCCGCCGTTGTTCGGCATCCTGCCGTCGCCCTTATGATTGTTGTTTTCCATAAACTCCTCGTTCTCCTATCTCTCTCTCACGGTCTTTCTTTCCGCTGTCTGACCGTCCCCGGCAGCACACAGACTGCCGGCCAAAAGGGTATACCTTACTATTATAGTGGCAGTCTCTCCATAAATCAAGGAAAGTGCTCTAAAAAAACAATAAATTTTTTTACAAAATATATGGATTTCCCGAAAGACCGGTTGTATAATAGGGAAATTATGAAGGAGGTTAAGATCATGTCAGTAAAATATGTTTTTGTTACAGGAGGAGTCGTCTCCGGACTGGGTAAAGGGATTACCGCCGCCTCTCTGGGACGTCTCCTGAAAGCCAGAGGCTATAAAGTCACCATGCAGAAGTTTGACCCTTATATCAATATCGATCCGGGAACCATGAATCCTGTCCAGCACGGAGAGGTCTTCGTCACTGACGACGGAGCCGAGACGGACCTGGATCTGGGGCACTATGAGCGGTTTATCGACGAGAGCCTGACGAAAAACTCCAATGTCACTGCCGGCAGGATCTACTGGTCCGTACTGTCCAGGGAGCGCCGCGGCGACTACGGCGGCGGCACCGTACAGGTGATCCCCCATATCACCAATGAGATCAAAAGCAGGTTCCATCAAAGCAGTTCCCCGTCGGCCACAGAGATCGCCATCATTGAGGTAGGCGGCACCGTGGGCGATATCGAAAGCCAGCCCTTTCTTGAAGCTATCCGCCAGTTCCAGCACGACGTCGGCCCTCACAACGCTATCCTTATTCACGTCACCCTTGTCCCCTATCTGAAAGCCTCCGGAGAACTGAAGACCAAACCCACCCAGGCCAGCGTAAAGAATCTGCAGGGTATGGGTATCCAGCCCGATATTATCGTCTGCCGCACAGAGCATCCCCTGGATGACCACATCCGCGGCAAGATCGCTCTGTTCTGCAATGTTCCTCAGAGCCATGTACTGCAGAATCTTGATGTGGATCTTCTCTATGAGGCTCCCCTTGCCATGGAAGAGGAACATCTGGCCCAGGTGGCCTGCCAGAGTCTTGGCCTTCCCTGTCCCGAACCGGATCTGACCGACTGGCGGGCCATGATCGATGCCTGGAAGCACCCCCAGACCCGGGTGACCGTGGCCCTGGCCGGCAAATACGTACAGCTCCACGATGCCTATATCTCCGTGGTGGAGGCTTTAAAACACGGCGGCGTGGCCAACCGGGCTCAGGTAGATATCAAATGGATCGACTCGGAAACCATCACCCCTGACAACGTGGAAGAGCTCTTCGGCGATGTGGACGGTATCCTGGTCCCCGGCGGGTTCGGAAACCGGGGGATCGACGGCAAGCTTCTGGCTATCCGATATGCCAGAGAACACCGGGTTCCCTATCTGGGACTGTGTCTGGGCATGCAGCTGGCCATCGTGGAATTTGCCAGACATGTGGTGGGATACACGGATGCTCACAGCGCGGAACTGGACCCTGCCACCGCTCACCCGGTCATCCACCTGATGCCGGAACAAAACGGTGTGGAAAATATCGGAGGAACCCTGCGCCTGGGCTCCTGTCCCTGCGTCCTCAGCCATGATTCCAGGGCTTACGCACTCTATGGCTGCGAGACCATCCACGAGCGCCACAGACACAGGTATGAGGTCAATAACGATTACCGGCAGATCCTGTCCTCCCACGGGCTGCTCCTGTCCGGACTGTCTCCAGACGGGCGGATCGTGGAGATGATCGAGCTTCCCGATCATCCCTGGTTCGTGGCCACCCAGGCCCATCCGGAACTGAAGTCCCGTCCCAATAAGCCTCATCCTCTGTTCTGCGGCTTTATCGCAGCGGCATTAAATCACTGATGCATAATCTGTCATTCTCTGTCCATACTAATCACCGAGGTGAATCATATGGACATTTTCAAAAATGACGATGACGAGTTTCTCGAAACTCCGGCAGTCTCCTCCATGGAATGTACGGGACTGATCCCCGCTCTTCCCGAGACGGAAGCCGAACTGGAAGCATATGAAACCATGTTTCCATTTATCACTCCTCCTGTCAGCGATGACAAGGATCCTGATATTTCTTAAATCGAGTAGGGAGGCTTTTTCTCTGCTCGCCGCGCGGCCCCCCGTACCGCCGACAGGCGGTAATACTCCTTTCGGGGCCTGCGCACAGAAAAACCGGCCGGGGACATTTCCCTGACCGGTCTTTTCTTTCCGTATCACACAAACACGATCTGGACCAGCACCATATACAGCACGGTCCCCGCTCCGATACTCAGCAGCGTATTCTCTTTCCACCAGTGGACCACCGCGATAGCCGCCACAGCCAGAAACTCCGGCAGTCCGTGAAAATTTCCCGACACATTCACATCCTTGAGACAGTACACCACCAGAAGTCCCATGGCCGCATAGGGCAGGGTCTTGCCCAGATGCTCCATAAAACCGGGCATCTTCTTCCCCTGCGGAAAGATCACAAAAGGAAGAAACCGGGTGATCATGGTAGCCGCCGCCAGAGCCGCCACCATGCAGATCCCGTTTATCACCATCGCTCTATCCAACACGCTCCGCCTCCTTCTCTCGTTTTCTCCTGTACTGCAGACTCAGCACCGCCAGAATCAGGACCATGGCCGGGATAATAAAGTTTCCTGAACCGAAGATCAGAACACACAGAACAGAAGCCGCCACTCCGGTCAGAGCCGGGCGGTGATCCTTCTGATGCTTCCACTGATCCGTAAAGATCACCACAAAAAGAGCGGTCAGGGCAAAGTCCAGCCCTTTTGTGTTAAAGGTGATCAGGCCGCCCGCCAGGCTTCCGGCCACGCTTCCCGCCACCCAGTAGGCCTGGTTCAGAAGGGAGATCCACAGATATACCCATTCCCTGTCGAGAGCATCCGGGATCTTTTCGCTGCACACCACGGAGAAGGTCTCGTCTGTCAGGGAAAAGATCAGATACGTCCGGAATCGTTTCAGGCTCCTGTATCTGCCCAGCATGGATATGCCGTAAAACAGATGACGGGCATTGATCATAAGCCCCATGAGAAACCCGTAGAGAGGATGAGCCATGGAGGCCAGCAGGGTCACGCCCACATACTGCAGACTGCCTGCATAGACCAAAAGGCTCATGGCCAGAGCCCAGAAACATCCATATCCGTTTACCTTCATCAAAATCCCGTAAGCGGTTCCCAGAAACAGATACCCTACCATCACAGGCACGGTCCTGGGAAAAGCATATCGGAAAGCCGCCTTTTTTCTATTCTCCATCATTTATGATCCTTCTGTCTCATCTTGCATTTTTCTTCTATTTTGTATATCATAGAAACGGGTATTTTGTCAATGAGTACAAGGGAGTGATGATTTATGAGAAATCCCCGGGATCCCTTTCCCTACACCTATGAAGACTGCCGGCTGTGTCCCCGCATGTGCCGCGCGGACCGCACCCGGAGAACCGGCTTCTGCCAGAGCGGCTCCGAGGCCAGAGTGGCAAGGGCAGCGCTTCACCAGTGGGAGGAACCCTGTATCAGCGGAAAAAACGGCAGCGGGACCATATTTTTCACCGGCTGCACCCTGGGCTGCTGCTTCTGTCAGAACCATGTCATCAGCCGCCAGGGCGTGGGGAAAGAAGTAACCCCGGAGGAGTTGTGCCGCATCCTTCTCCGGCTCCAGGACCAGGGAGCTCACAACATCAACCTGGTCACTGCCACCCACTATCTTCCGTCGGTCACGGCTGCTCTCAGGCTGGCAGGATCCAGGCTTACTATCCCGGTGGTCTATAACTGCGGCGGCTATGAGAATCCCGACGTTATCCGGGCGCTGGATCCCTATGTGGATATCTGGCTTCCTGACCTGAAATATTACAGCAGTTCTCTGTCCGCCCGCTACTCCGGTGCAAAGGATTATTTTACCATGGCTTCCCAGGCCATCCTCCAGATGGTGAGCCAGGCCGGGCCGCCGGTGCTGGACGAAAACGGCCTCATGAGATCAGGAGTCATAATCCGCCATATGGTGCTGCCGGGGGCCCGGAAAGATTCCGTCAGGCTTCTCCATTGGATGGACGAAAACCTGCCGAAGCATCAGTATTATATCAGTCTTTTAAGCCAGTATACCCCGTTTTTCCTGGTCAGAGATACGGACCGCTATCCGGAGATCAACCGGCGGATCACCACTTATGAATATCGGAAAGTCGTGGATGCTGCCCTGGAACTGGGCCTGTCAGAAGGTTATATGCAGGAGAAAAGCAGCGCCAGAGAAGAATACACGCCGCCCTTTGACTTAGAAGGAGTATAGAAAATTGCTTTCCGCTCCATATACATATGAAAAGTGGGTATCGATTTTCTCATCTCGATACCCACTCTTAAACTATCTCATCCACTGGACTATACCTCTCTTTTCAGATAATTCTTAAAGATACTTGTCCTTCTCTTTAAGTTACTCTATATTCAATTTTTCTTCTCCTTCCCTATATTCCGCATCCCTCTCTATGTATGTCCCTTTTCTTTTCTTTCATCTCTCTAAGGTTATCCTTCTGAAAATCTCTGTCGCACCAGCAATACTTTCTCGTCATATTACCAAACGACTATTTTCTTCTGTCAACATTCTTAGAACCCGGTCTCCATCTCTCTCTTCTGGTCTGCTTCCTATAGTTCAGGCTTGTCCTGGTCTCATCTGTCTCCCTTCTGAGATCTTCCTCTCTGCTTCGTTATCTGACAGATGAAACAAAATTATGTGCCCTTTGGTCTGTACCTCCTTCTTTGTTTTTGTTGTCTTTATTATAGACCACGGAGAAAGATTTGTCAACACTTTTTTTGTGATTTTTTTAAATATTTTTATCTATTATTGTTTTGTATTAATTGTTTATAATTATTTTGAATATTTAGATATTTATATCGATTTTTTCAGCTATATCTCTTATATTTTCTGATTTAAATAATATATTTACACAAATCCCTGATAATTCTTCAGGGACAGACCGGAACCGGCCATGATCTCACCGTTCCGGCCCCGGTCTGTGATTCTGTTTCCGTCTGCAAAATCCCCTGTTTTACACGGAACTCCCTTCAGCCGCCCCGGATGATCTCTGTTCGATCTTCCGAAAGATCCCCAGACAGATAAACAGGGACAGGATGATGGAGACAAAGTCCGCTGCCGGCTGGGCGTAGATAGCCCCCTCCAGACCGAAAAGGCTGTTGAGGATAAAAATGAAGGGAATAAAGATCAGGCCCTGGCGGCATACGGTCAGCACCAGAGACGGGAGAGCCTTCCCCATACCCTGGATCGTATTGATACACAAAAACAGGATTCCCAGCACCGGCCCCGACATCTGCAGAGCGATCACCATCCGGATGCCGTAGGCGATGACTTCGCTGTCATTGATAAAGGCCTGGATCACTGCCTGCCGTGCCAGAACCATGATAACCGTCAGCACCGTCCCCACAGCCACGGCGCACATCCCCGTAAACCGGAAGACCTGGAGAAGGCGTTTCTTGTTCCTGGCTCCGTAATTATAGCCGATGAGAGGCTGGATTCCGGTGCACAGACCGATCTGCAGGAGCACTACCAGCATATTGGACTTCATGGCCACACCCATAGCCGCCACCGGAGTATCCCCGTATCTGCCCAGTACCAGATTCAGAACAATGTTGGCACAGCTCATAAGAATGTTATTGAGCGAGGCGGGAATACCGATGGACAGAACACTGGCAGCGATCCGCTCCCCGGCCCTGAAATCTTTCAGCCTGATGGACAGGCTGGACTTTTTTCTCAGAAAATAGATAAGGTAAAACCCGCTGGCAGCCATGTTGCCGATGACCGTGGCCACAGCGGCTCCCACTACGCCCCAGTTCAGTCCCAGAATCATAACGGGATCAAGCACAATATTGGTTACAGTTCCGATCATATTGCCGATCATGGATTCCTTGGAAGCACCCTCTCCTCTGAGGATATTGCCGAAAGCCGTTCCGAACATGATAAAGGGGCCTCCGAAGGCGATGTAGGTCAGATAGTCCCTGGCATAGCCGATGGTATTTTCGCTGGCTCCGATCATCTTCAGGATCCCGTCCATCCCCGCCAGAAACAGAAGGGCCATAAAAATGCCCAGACCCAGAGAGCCGTAGCAGCAGAAAGACGAGATATTCCTGGCCCTCTCCGCCTTCTTTTCTCCCAGCGCCCTGGAGATAGCCGAGCTTCCTCCGATGCCGAACAAATTGCCCAGAGCCATGAACACCATGAACACCGGGGTGGCCAGAGAGACTGCCGCCACCTTCATGGGATCCCCTGTCTGCCCGATGAAAAACGTATCCGCCATATTATAGATGACCACGACCAGCATGGAGATCATGGTGGGCACGGCCATAACCGCCACGGCTTTCGGCACCGGCGCTTCTTCAAACAATTGTCTGTTATCCTTCATATTCATATCCTCCTTCTCTTATCGTTCGCATACTGACAGATTTTCTCCCAAAAAAAGAAAAGATATTCTCTAGAGAATATTCTTTTCAAATCTGCCTAGCATCATCAGAAATCCTTCGACTTCCTCATCTGTCATACCGGCTCTCATCATGGCTTCAAATCGTTTGATCCGGTCCGTCATCCGCTCCTGGGCCTGCCTGCCTTTCTCCGTCAGCACGATCCTCTTCAATCTGGCATCCCGGGGAACCGCAACTCTCCTGATATATCCGTTATTCTCCATCAAAGTCAGCATATGGCTGGCCGTGGACCGGCGTATGGAAAATTCCTTCTCGATATCCTTCTGCATGATCTCCCTGTCCCCCTGATGAACCAGGTAATCCAGCATCCAGACCTGGCGGGCGGTAAGGGACTCTTCCTCTTCCGCCACCATCCGGTTGATCCTCCGGTGGATCAGATTGGATAAATTACGGATATAAAATCCCACATGATCCTTTTCCATGAAAAAACAGATCCTTTCCTCTCAATCCGGCAAAAGCTGTCAGTATGCTAACAATTCTAATGAAAAACTCCGGAAAAGTCAAGAAAACATTTCCACAAAAAAAACAGGACAGACGAGAACATTTTTCTCCCATCTGTCCCTGTTCCTCTCTTATTCGCCGGCCTTTCCATGTTCCTTTTTCCAGGTCTTTATACGTCTCAGCTTTTCTGCAGTCTCTTTCTCCGCCCCCTGATCTCCCGGCGTGTAGTACTCGGTTCCCTCCAGGCTGTCAGGCAGACACTGCATAACCGCCACTTTCTCCCTGGTATCATGGGCATAGACATAGCCTTCCCCATAGTGCAGCTGCCCCATAAGCTGTGTGGGAGCGTTGCGGATCACAAGAGGCACCGGTTCCGTCAGCATGTCCTGAGCGTCTTTTTTGGCTTTCTCGTAAGCCATGTAGGCGGAGTTGGACTTGGGGGCCATGGACAGATAGATGACGGCATGGCTTAAATGCACGTTGCACTCCGGCATCCCCAGGAAATGACAGGCCTGATATGCGGCTATGGCCACTCCCAGTGCCTGGCTGTCCGCCATGCCCACATCCTCGCTGGCAAACCGCACCAGTCTTCTGGCCACATACAGAGGATCCTCCCCCGCCTCCAGCATCCGGGCAAGCCAGTATACGGCCGCATCCGGATCCGTGTTGCGCATGGACTTGTGGAGGGCGGAGATCAGATTGTAATGTTCCTCCCCTTTCTTGTCATAGAGCAGGCTCTTTCTCCCGATGCACTGGCGCAGCACCTCCGGCGTGATCACCGTCCTGTCCGCATGGATCTCGCCGTTGGTCACCGCCATCTCCAGGACATTCAGGGCCGTCCTGGCATCTCCTCCTGCAAAGGATGCGATCATATCCACCATGTCATCGGCAATGTCGATGTTCAGATAGCCCAGCCCCTTCTGGCTCTTCAGAGTCCTCCTAAGAAGCTCTGCCACGTCTTCCGCGGACAGGGCCTGGAGAACAAAGACCCGGCACCTGGACAGAAGAGCGCTGTTGATCTCAAAGGAAGGATTCTCCGTGGTGGCGCCGATGAGGATGATGCTTCCCTTCTCCACATAGGGGAGAAAGGCATCCTGCTGGGCCTTGTTAAATCGGTGTATCTCATCTACAAAGACCACGGTCCGGATCCCTGCCCGCCTGCTCTCTTCTGCCTGGGCCATCACTTCCCGTATCTCCTTGATCCCGCTTGTAACGGCGCTGAAGTTGATAAACCGGGCATGGGTCCTGCCCGCGATAATCCCCGCCAGGGTGGTCTTGCCCACGCCCGGAGGCCCCCAGAAGATCATGGAAGGGATCTGATCCTGCTCAATAAGCCTTCTGAGAACCTTTCCTTTTCCGATCAGGTGTTCCTGACCCACAAACTCTTCCAGTTTCTCCGGTCTCATGCGGCTGGCCAGCGGGTTCGTGTTCTCCTGCCGGTCAAATAATGACAGCTGTTCCATAGGCATTTTCTACATTCCTCATCCCATATAAAATACAAACAGCAGATAACCCAGAGTCATACACAGACCGATACAGAACAGCATCAGGCCGAAGGAGAAGCTCTGCTCCACCAGATCCGTCATGTGTTTCACTCTCTTTTCCCGCTCGATCATATGATACACGGCGGAAACTCTCACTCTTCCTGTATCCTCTTTTCCGAAAAGGCCGTCTCTCAGTTTCACCCACCTGTCCACCATACGGCCCAGGATATGGGCCAGCCGGTCTGTCTCCGGACGGTTCTTCGGCTCCGGAAGCTGACGGCATACTGTCCGGCGCATAAGCACCACCACACTGTCGGTGAGATAATCAAGGGCCCTGCAGAATACGGAGAACAGGGCAAAAAATACCGTCATCACCGTGGAGATCAGGTTTTCCAGATCCAGCCACGCAGGCCAGCGGTCCACATAACGTCTTGTGCCCCCCTCTTCCGGCTCCATCAAAAGCCCTCTGATCACTACCGCATACAGTACCGCTCCGATGGCGATGGAGATCAGTCCGCCTTTGAGATTGGTAAAAGTAAAATAATGGACTTCATGAACATGGCCGCTGCCTCTGAAAAAATCCTGGCCCATATCGGCGATCCTGTTCATGGTATTGTAAGGCAGCATGCCCAGGACCGGCAGGATGACCGCGGCCCCCACCAGGACCGTCCGGCTGAGAACCGTCATGTAGCCGGAGGACATCCGGTCAAATTCCTCCTGTCTTTTCGGGTTTTTGTCCACAAAAAGGGCCACGGTCAGCTTCACCATATAGGCTACGGTCATACCGCCCGTAAACAGGAACACCCACTCGGCAGCCTTCCAGAATCCGGGAGCCGTAAGAAGAGGAAGAAGGGTCCCGGACACGCCCGCCAGTTCTCCCACAGCCACGCCTTCCTCCAGAAGGTGGGTATACTCAACGATGCTTTCATGGAGCAGGGTCTTGCTTACATATCCGTTCCACAGAGGGATGCCGCCGATGCCCAGGGCTCCCATGAGGAAACAGAAGAACAAAGCCGGTTTCTTCCGTCCGAATCCCCGGATCTCATTGAGATCCAGCTGGTGAAGATTCATAAACACGGCTCCTGCACAGAGAAACAGCACCAGCTTAATAAGGGAGTGGTTCACCATATGGAGAAACGCCCCTCTCACCGCCAGAAGATTGCCCTCTCCCGTCCAGGCAAGAAGACAGGACATACCGATACCTGTCATGATAAATCCGATCTGGGACATGGAGGAGCAGGCCAGGGTCCGTTTCAGATTGACGGAAAATACTGCCAGCAGCGCTCCCAGAAACATGGTCACCAGGCCCAGGAGAGAGATCAGCAGTCCCCAGTTTCCGTCACCGGTAAACATGGTGCAGGACAGGATAATGATCCCGAAGACTCCCGCCTTGGTCAGAATCCCCGACAGCAGAGCGCTGGCAGGAGCCGGAGCCACAGGGTGGGCTTTGGGCAGCCAGATATGAAGGGGGAAGCACCCTGCCTTGGCTCCGAAGCCGAAAAGCATCAGAAATCCTGCCGTGTACAGCTGGGCTCTGGCAGAGACAAACCCTCCTGCCACATGGATATCCGCCCCATGGGACAGGGTCTTCTCGCCCGCCAGAACCCGTCCGGCTTCGATGCCGATCTGTTCCATATCCAGGGTTCCCAGAACATCATGGAGCAGAAACAGTCCCATAAGCATCACCATACCGCCCAGGACAGCCACTGCCAGGTAGGTTTCCGCCGCCCGAAGGCTTTCGGGCTTCTCGTCAAAAGCTACCCACACATAGGAAGTAAAGGACATGATCTCGAAAAAGATAAATGTCGTATACAGATCCGCCGAGAGAAACACTCCCACCGTAGCCGCAAAGGTGGCCCAGAAAAACAGATAGTATCTGGATTTCTTCTTGTAATGAGCCATATACTGTCTGGAAAATGCACCGCTGACGCCCCACATCAGCACTGCGATCAGGCTGTACACCAGCCGGAATCCATCCAGCCTGAGATGTAGTCCCATGCCGCAGATACCGGGGAGCACCCATTCCATCACTTCTGTCATCCTGCTTCACCTCCGATCATTGTCAAAAGTCTCATGAGAGGAGCCGGGCAAAGACCGATGAGCAGGATCGCCGCCGCAAAGATCACAAGAGGCACGGTCATCTTCCAGCCCGGATCCGTCACAGCCGCCTCACCGTTTTTCCTGTCCTGCCCGTCTGTGCCGGCTGTCTCAGGGATGCCGGCGTTCTGCCCATCCCTTCCGCCGGAACCTGCCGCCACCTTCTCCGCCAGACTTGGAAAATAAGCGCGGACAATGACGGTCATCATATAGATCCCTGTCATCAGGGCGGAGTACAGGATCACCGCCACTCCCCCGATTCCCAGCCCGCTTCCGCTGTCAAAAGCCGCCGAGGCCAGGTTCCATTTGCTGATGAAGCCGGCAAACAGAGGAACTCCCATGAGGGACAGACTGGAAACCAGAAGGCAGCCAAAGGTGACGGGCATCTTCTTTCCCAGACCGTCCAGTTCATAGATATAGGTCTTTCCCGACTGATGCATGACTGCACCTGCACAGAAAAAGGCGCAGATTTTCATAAATGCGTGAGCCACCAGATGGCTCAGGGCGGCTGCCAGTCCAAAGGGAGTCATCAGCGTGGCTCCGAAAAGGATATAGGACAGATTACTGACTGTAGAGTAAGCCAGCCGCCGTTTCCAGTGCACCTCTCTCACTGCCATGGTGGAACCGAAGGCAATGGTCGCCATAGCTGCCGCCATAACCATCCACTGGGCCCAGGTCCCTCTCAAAAACTGTGTTCCGAAACTGAAAAAGGTAAGCCGCAGGATGGCGAAGGCGCCCGACTTGACCACGGCCACCGCATGGAGCAGAGCCGTCACCGGCGTCGGCGCCACGGCCGCCTTGGGAAGCCACCGGTAACAGGGAAACAGGGCTGCCTTGACACCGAAGCCGAAAAAGGCCAGCACGTATACAAACAGCAGGGTATTTCTGTTTTCCATGGCTCTCTCCAGATCCAGCATCCCTCCTGCCATAAACTCCGTAGTACCTACAGACGAGAACCCCAGAACGAACACCAGGCCGATAAACGCAAAGGCGGCGCCGCCTATGGAATAGTACAGGTAAGACCGGCCTGCCCGCACGGCTTCTGTCGTGAGGGGAAACAGGACCAGCGGCAGCGTAACCAGCGTAAGCATCTCATAAAACAGATACAAGGTTACAAGGTTACCGGCCAGGGCGATGCCCATGGTGATGCCGTAGGTCATGGTATAGAAGGCGAAAAAAGTATTTTTCCGCTCTTCATGTTTCATATATTCAAATGCATACAAGGTTGCCAGCGGCCACAGAAACGCCACCAGCCCGGCAAACACGCTTCCCATGGAATCCAGCTTGAACATAATCGTCAGCGTGGAATACAGCCGGAACAGTACCAGCCGCCGTCCCCCGTCCGTCCCTCCCCCTATGGCCGCCGCCACCAGGAGGCTGTTCAGCACTACCAGACCCTCGATGAAAAGCTCCCTTTTCCGGTCCCACTCCTTCCGGCCCCAGGGATGGAACAGCATGACCACGCCGCTGAGGACAGGGAGAAAGACAGGAAGGGCCAGTATGATCTCGTTCATAATCATCCCTCCATCAAAGTACGGACGCTGCAATGGACTGCAGCATGGATATGAGGCTTCCCGGGAAACAGCCCAGCAGCAGGGCCGCCGCTGCCAGCACGCCGATGGGAGCCAGCATCCACCAGGACGGTTCTTTCCCCTTCAGTCCTCTCTTCTCGATCTCCTCCCCTTTAAAATCATGGCCGGGGAAAAATCCCTGAATAGTCAGAGGAAGCAGATATCCTGCCGTCAGCAGGGCGCTGACCAGCAGCACCGCGGGGCCGACCCAGGCCCACACTCCCGTGCCGGAAGAGAGAGCCCCGGAGGCCAGGTACCATTTGCTGACAAAACCGCTCAGAGGCGGGATTCCCACCAGAGCCAGGGCCGCCACGGTATAGCAGGCCAGGGTTTTGGGCATCACCTGTCCCAGTCCCCTCATCTGCTCCACTCTGGTCCATCCCGTGGTCACGATGATGGCTCCGGCAGTCAAAAACAGGGCATGCTTGATCACGGAGTGGAACACCACATGGGACAGAGCTCCTGCAAAAGCCGTCGGATTCAGCAGGCTCAGACCGAAAAGCACATAGCTGACCTGGCTCACGGTGGAGTAAGCCAGCCGTTTTTTCATCACCGGTTCCTTGTAAGCCAGCATGGAGCCCATAAACACGGTCAGAAGAGTCAGCAGGATCCATACATTCTGCATCCACGTGCCTCTGAGCCTGTCAGGGCCGATGACATAATACACCACCCGGATGATGGCCAGCACTCCCGCCTTGGTGATCAGACCGGACAGCACCGCGCTGGCCGAAGCCGGAGCCACCGGGTGAGCCGTAGGCAGCCAACCGTGGAGGGGGAACATGCCGGCCTTGGTGCCGAATCCCACGATCATGCAGAAAGCAGATGTCAGAAGGAGTCCTTCTTTTCCTGCCAGAGCACTGTCGCTAAGTACTCCCCCTGCCGTAAAGGTCAGGTTCTCAGACACTCCGGCCAGGAAAAATATCCCGAACAGGGCCAGAAATGCGCCTGCCACGGAGTAAAACAGATATTTCAGACCGGCCCTCACGGCTTCTCTGCTCCTCTCGTGGAGAACCAGAGGCAGGGAGGTAAGGGTCATCAGCTCATAAAACACATACAGCGTAATCAGGTTGGCCGAGAAATTCAGTCCCATGAGAACTCCCGCCACGATGAGATAATAACCGAAAAACCGATGCTCTTCCTCCTCGTGGGACATATAGGACACAGAATAGATCCCTACCAGCAGCCAGACCGCAGCTGTCAGAGCCGCAAACAGCCGACTTACCTGATCTATATGAAGCTCCAGTGTAAGCTGGTCCGTCAGTCTTATCATGGTCAGGCTTCCCCCTGACACAAGGGCCTGAAAAGTCAGAACAAGCTCCAGCACAAGAACCGCCACAGACAAACCTGTCAAATACTTCCTATTTTCCCGAAATACCTTCCCTGCCAGCACCACAACACCTGCCAGTATGGGAAGAACCAAGGGAAGCAGTAAAATCATATTTCCTTCCATAATCTCTCTCCTAATAGTTGTTCTGATAATCTACCCAAACATAGCCAGGCCGTCTCTGATCGCCTGCACGATCGGCTGAGAGGCAAGGCCCAGGACCAGATTTACTCCGATAAAACAGAGAATAGCCAGCCGCAGCTGCCAGGAACTCCTCGCCCTGGTCTCCGGTATGGGAGCATCTTCCGGGCGCCGCCTGGAGTACAGAGTGATCACCAGACGCAGAAAGTAGACTGCGTTCAGAGTCGTGCTGACGGCCAGTACAATGATGGTAGGCAGCATCTTGTGGGGGCTCTCCAGAGCCGATGTGGCAAACAGAAGCTTCGAAATAAATCCTGACAACATGGGAAAACCTACCATGGACAGGGCACCTACAGTAAAACCGATGCCTGCCAGCGGATTCCGATAGCCTGCGCCGCGGAGGCTGATATAGTCCTTTTTGTCCCCTGACACCTCATAAAGTCCCACTGCGCTGATAAACAGAAGCGCCTTTGTAGCTGAGTGAGTGAAGATATGAAAAACAGCCGCCACCATACCGTAGGAGGTTCCCAGTCCCATGCCCATATAGATATATCCGATCTGGGCCACGGAAGAGTAGGCCGTCATTCTTCTGGTATCTGTCTCATGGATGGCATGGATGGATCCCATGACCATTCCTGTGATTCCGAAGACATAGAGCACATTGACCATCTGGCTGGACACCAGATTATCATATCCCAGAACCCGGTAGAAGATCTTGATCAGCAGGAAAATATATCCCTTGGATACCAGTCCGGACAGCACCGCGCTGGCTGTGGGAGTGGCATACCCATAAGTATCCGGAATCCAGTAGTGAAAAGGATAGAGGCCGCTTTTAATAGCCAGGCCCACTCCGATGACCGCCATGATCACCAGCATGGGGATCCGGTAGCTGCCTGCAGCCACCAGAAGTTCCACCGACTCTCTGGCCGGACTCATCAGGAGATGGCCGGTGACGTCATAGAGGATACTGAGTCCGATGAGGAACAGACCGGAGCCCAGCTGGCTCATGATCATATACCGGATAGCGGCTGACATGCTGCGGCCCTTCTGCCGGATCATGATCAGGCCGCAGCCTGCGATGGTATTGATCTCTACAAATACATAGGCCGTAAACAGGTCGTTGGTATACACCAGAGCCAGAAGGGAACTAAGCATCAGGTCGATCATGATGTAAAAAAGATTTAATTTTTTCTCCTCCACATCCTCGGCCGTGTGGTCCAAACCTCCCAGGACTGCCAGAAACATAATGATACCGAAAAATATGGCGGTGACTCCTTCCAGAATCCCGGCCCTGATCTCATTGCCCCAGGGTGCGGGGAAATGGCCCATCATAAATGTATAGCTTTCTCCTGACCCGAGGCAGAACAAAAGAGTTCCCGCAGACAGAGCCGTGGTGACAGCAATCATTGCCAGACTCAGATTCCGGGCTTTCCTGCCATCCAGGACTGATGACACGATTCCGGAAAACATGGCCAGTATAATGGAGAAAAAGGGGAAATTCTGCACAAAATTCATGTCCGTTCCTCCTCTTTTGCCAAAATCAGGATCTCATCAAGATCCAGGGAATGATACCGCTCATAGAGGCGGATGGTCAGGGACAGCATAAGAGCCGTGGTGCTGACGCTGACCACGATGCCCGTAAGCACCAGGCCGCTGGGCACCGGATTAATGTAGGCGCTTACTTCCTGGACTCCGTCCACTACAATAGGCACTGCCCTTCCGGTAATATATCCTTTGGAGGCAAGAAACAGATAGGTAGCCGTATCCATAATATTCATGCCCATGATCTTTTTTATCAGGTTCCGGTGAAGGAGAAGAATAGTAAATCCTATGCCGAACAGAATCACAGCGGCTGTTTCTTCTATATTAAGTGACAGGTGCTGTATCATCTCACATGCCCCCCTTCCGGAACAGGGTATAGAATGCATACATAGTGCAGGCTACCACCAGACCTACACAGATATTCAGCGGCAGAATCAGTCCGCTGCTTAAGATCGCTCCCGGCGTTCCCAGGGGGATCCCGCTTTCCAGGTGATTGGCTCCTGTAAAGAAAGAATAGCTCTTGGCCAGGCAGTAGAACGTCAGGGCGCACAGGGTAGTCCGCTTATAGACCTTTTCCGTAAACAGCCTGCTCATCCTGTCGTAGCCGTAAGCGTTCAGATACAGGATCAGCCCGGAACCGAGGACAGCTCCGCCGGAAAAGCCGCCGCCCGGCGACAGATGACCGTTAAGTACGATATAGATCCCAAAGATCATGATGACAGGCACCAGAACACAGGCGCACTTCTGAAGGATGATATCATTTTTTGGTTCAAAATGGCGGTCATCGCTCTCGGCTATCATCTTTCTGATATTCTCGTTTTTACTGTCCGCGTCCAGCCTCAGAAGGACCAGAACACAGCAGGAGGCGATAAACAGCACACAGGATTCTCCGAATGTATCGAAAGCACGATAATCCAGGATCATACCTGTGACAATATTCACTGCACCCGTTTCCTGCAGTCCCTTTTCGATGTATCTGGCTGCAACCTCATTGTTGGCCGGATTGTCCGCATTTCCCGTAACAGGAAGGGAAGCCACGGTCCAGAGCAGCACCAGGATGATCCCAAGACACAAGACCACGGACATGACCTTATAAAATTTCTGGAAATACCGGATACTCCTGGCCTTCATGATGGCTGTCTTGTCGGCATGTTCCGCGGACAAACGGATCAGCTCCTGGTCGTAGGCCTTTCTCCGGGCCAGATCCCGCCGCCGCTCCTTTCCTTCACTGGATACAGGCACTTCAGGTTCCATTCCAATACTTAAGAGGTCCGTCTCCCCGTCTACCCATTTTTTGAATTTCAGCCAGCGGCTGGTCTCATAATTATCCTTCCTCCTGCTCATCCTGTTCCTCCTTTCTGATAGCCCTGATCTTCTTCAAGGTCAGGAAAAACAGAATACTGGTGACTCCGGCTCCCACAGCCGCCTCCGTGATAGCCAGATCCGGAGACTGGAGGATCATCCAGATCACACACATGATCAGACTGTAGGACATAAATATGATGATTGATGTCAGCAGATCTCTGGCAAAGGCCACAGACACTGCACACATGATCAGACATAAGAGGAGAATACATTCAAACAGTCTCATCTGTTCTTTCCTCCTTTTTTCTTTTTCCTTTTCTTATCCGAAACCTCCCGGATCATGCTGGCTTGGTCATCCATCTGCACCCGGATGGCGTTGTTTTTCTCCAGCACGGAGATCTCTCCCAGCCTCTCGTCAGTCATGGCTTCCAGACGGCTGATCATATGGCCCGATACAGGTGAAGCGACCCAGAAGAATACGATCACCATGGAGAGTTTCAGAGAATCCATGGAAAATCCCTTCATGATAATCAGGCTGAGGATCACAAACAGGATTCCCAGAGTGTCCCCCAGGGCCGCCGCATGCATACGGTTCAGGGCATGGTGAAACCGTTTGACTCCAAATACTGCCGATATCATAAACACAAGACCCAGAGCCATACAGAGGGCCGCAAGTACGAACCGGATCCATTCTCCTATCATGGCTGCACCTCCTTCTCATCCAGACCTTCCCTGTTCTGTCTGCTTAAATTATCTTCTATGGCCCCCAGATCTGCCTTCATATGTTTTCTCTGCAGGTACACTCCCGTGTAGACCTTGCACAGCACCACCACGCCCAGGAAACTGATCATGGCATAGATCAGGCACACGTCTGCCAGATAGTTCTCTTTCAGCCACACGGAAAAAACGGCTGTGATCATGATGATCATGGTACCGATCATATTGACCGCGATGATCCGGTCCGAGATCCCCGGTCCCAGTATGGAACGGATGATGCTTAAGATGATCAGCACGGCCAGGATCACCACGGCAGCCGTCATCAGAAGATCATAAGCCTGCTGTATTAACTCCATTTCGCTTCCTCCGCCTCCATTTCTTTCAGTAGTTCTACAAACACAGAATCCTCAACTCCATCCGCCAGCTCCTGGTCCAGGCAGTGGACGCAGAACCGGTCTCCTTCCACCGATACCGTGATGGTTCCCGGCGTCAGGGTGATGGAGTTGGCCAGCAGCATCCTGGCCGTTCCCGTCTTAAAATTCGTATCGAAATACACAAACGCCGGTTCCGGCTGCAGTTCCGGAGAAAAGATGATCTTCAGCACACATACATTAGCCTTTACGATCTCTTTCACCAGGACCCAGAAATACCTGATAAACAGAGGAGTCAGACGGAACAGAAGAATCTCTTTGCGGAAGCTGTAATCTAAAAATCTGCACATGAACCAGAACAGAACTGCCGATATCACCAATCCGAAGATCAGGATCTCCCATGTCACCTTACCGTTGAGAATCAGCCATACTGCCAGAAATAACAGATACATGGACTTCCCCCTTTCATTTATAAAAAACTATAAACACAAGATTGCGAACTGTATTATACTGCTGTTTTCTAATAAATACAAGAAGACTTATTCACTTCCTGTGATTTTTTATCATTTTTTTATCACCGGAAATTATTTCCAAAAAAGGAACTGTCCCGGGATCCGAACATGGGAAAAGCCGGCAGTATCGCCGGCTTACAGACTTTTTTCTGTTATATTTTGTATTTTCTCCACCTTCTTGGCGGATGGATATCACAGTTCATCCATACACTGCTTCTGTATCATCTGATATACCTGGGAAAAAGGCGTCTGATTCTTCTCCGCCAGCTGCGCCGCACTCTCATACTCGGGATAGAATCGTTTTACGCCTCTCGCCTCACACACTTTCACCTGTGCTTCTCCCAGAGGGGTGACAATCGTCTTCTCTTCCCGCTTTAACACCGTTCTCTCCATCTCCATCCGGCGGATCCCGATGGTAGTGGTCTCCCGGAAAATAATGTGCTCCAGCCTGTCGATGTCCTCTTTGCTGCAGATCACATTGAGCTGCCAGGCCGGTCTGTTCTTTTTCATGAATACAGGCCCATAGTGGACATCCCTGGCTCCTGCCTCAAAGAGCTGTCCCATAACATAGCCTAAAACCTCTCCGCTGCAGTCGTCGATATTGGTCTCCAGTTTCCAGATGGTGTCCTTTTCGTCAGACAGGTCTCTGATAACCATGGCCCTCAGGATCCCCGGACGTTCATAATTGCGCTTCCCGGCTCCGATCCCCACTTTCTCCACGGAAAAGTCTTTCGGAAGAGTCCCTGAGGTTCTCACAGCCGCCACAATCGCCGCACCCGTAGGCGTCACGAATTCTCCCTCCGCATCCACGATGCGCATTGGCAGCTTATGCATATTCATAATGTTGGCCACCGCCGGCACCGGCACCGGCAGGATCCCGTGCTGGCATCTTATGGTTCCCGTACCTTCACACAGAACCGGAACGATGACCTCCCGGATCCCCAGGTTGTCCAGACAGACCGCAGCAGCCACGATATCTACAATGGAATCCACCGCTCCGACCTCGTGGAAATGAACCTGATCCACAGGGACATTGTGGGCTTTGGATTCTGCCTCTGCCAGGATCTCGAAGATCCTCAGAGCCAGCCCTCTGGCCCTCTCCGTCAGCCTTCCCTGGCTGATGATCTGACGGATCTGGGGCATCCCCCGGTGCTCGTGATGGTGATGGTGATCGCCGTGACTGTGGTCATGGGTGTGGTCATGGTCGTGATGGTGGTCGCCGTGACTGTGGTCATGGTCGTGATGGTCACCATGACTGTGTTCATCATGATGGTCGTTATGGTGATCGGCGTGATGATGATCGTGTTCATGGTCGTCGTGACCGTGATGGTGGGATCCATGAGTGTGCTCATGGACATGGCTGTGGCTGCATTCCGCCTCTTCATGATGGTGGTCGTGGCCATGGAGATATTCCATGTCATGATCATGGTTCTCATGGTCCTTATCCAGAACCACGTTGAAATCACAGGCATCGATGCCTGATTTCACCACCCTGGTTATCTCAACCCGAAACCCTGACACCGGGAGACTGTCCAGAGCTTCCATGAGCACCTTCTTATCTGCGCCCAGATCCAGCAGAGCACCGACGGTCATGTCTCCGCTGATCCCCGAATAGCACTCCAGATATAATTTGTTTCCGTTTTCCATTTTTATAATCCTCCCTCTGCTTCTGGTCTGTCAGCCTGCGGATCGTTGCCAAACCGTTGTCTCACCGATGCCGGCAGATCCTCATCCATGCTTCCGGACCGGAATCCCTCCAGATCCAGAGTAATATAACGGTATCCCAACTCTTTCAGAAATCCGGTGATCTCCCGTCTCTTCTCCACCAGCAGCCCCATCTGTCCATTGTCCGCCTCGATCCGGGCGATGCCGCCGTGGACCCGGAGCCGCAGATTGTAGAGCCCCAGGGATCTCAGATACTCCTCCCCCTGTTCCACCTTTCTCAGCTTCTCCCCGGTCAGCTCCTCCCCATAGGGGAACCTGGTAACCAGGCAGGGAGCTGAAGGACGGTCCGCCACGGGTACTCCATAATCCCTGGCCAGCCTTCTGACCTCTTCCTTGGTAAATCCGGCCTCCTTCAGAGGACTTTTGATCCCCAGCTCCTCCAGAGCCCGAAGCCCGGGCCGGTACTGATTTAAATCGTCTTTGTTGGTCCCCTCCAGGACTATCCGGACTCCCAGCTCTGCAGCCGCCTTCCTGATCTCCTGAAAAAGATATTTCTTGCACTGATAACAGCGGTCTGCCGGATTTCGGCGGATCTCTCCCTGTTTCAGCTCATACACCCTCAATACCCTGTGCTCGGCCCCCAGATCCAGGGCTGTCTTCCTGGCAATGCTCTCGTCCTTTGCCGGATGAAGCTCGGTGACGGCGGTCAGGGCAAAGACCGGACTCCCGTTTTTCCTCCCGTGGATCACCGCCAGCTTCAGCAGAAGCCCGGAATCCGCCCCGCCGGAAAACGCCACCGCCGCCCCTTCCTTCGTATATTCATCCATAAGGCGGTCAAGAGTCCTGCATTTCTCTCTGTACTCTTCCATCACCGCTCTCCCTCTGCAAGTCTGTTCATCTGCGCCGCCAGATACCCGGCGCCGTACCCGTTGTCGATATTCACCACGGCGATGCCGTTGGCACAGGAATTGATCATGGTCAGAAGGGCGGACAGTCCGTGGAGATTGGCCCCGTAACCTACGGATGTAGGCACTGCTATGACCGGGCGGCTTACAAGCCCTCCGATAACGCTGGCCAGGGCTCCCTCCATGCCTGCCACGGCTACCACACAGTTGGCTTTCCGGATCACATCCACCCGGGACAAAAGCCGGTGGATACCGCTGACTCCCACATCAAAGATCCGTTCCACCCGGGTCCCGAAAAATTCCGCTGTCTGTGCCGCCTCCTCGGCCACGGGGATATCTGCTGTTCCCGCCGTGCAGACTGCCACTGATCCTGTCCTCTTCTTTCCCTCTTTCTCGATCTTCAGGATCCGGGAAACAGGGTCATAGACTGCCTGCGGAAAACGGCTTCCGATCAGCTCATATTGTTCTTTGGAAGCCCGGGTGCCGAACACCTCCCCTTCCTTCTCATAAAGCCGCTCATAGATGGACAGCAGATGGCTGTCCGCCTTTCCGCTGCAGAATACCACTTCGGCAAAACCGGTGCGCTCTTTCCGGCTGGTGTCCAGCTTGGCATAGCCGATATCTTCATAATTTCCCATGTTCAGAAGCTGTGCCGCCTCTTCTACGGAGACGGCGCCTTCCTTAACCTGTTTTAAAATACTCTCTATCTCCATATGCCTCTCTTCCTTTCCCTGTTATGTCATGTGCTCCTGTCTTCTCAGCCGGTTCACGGCAGCTCCAACCTTCCTCCGCCTGTCAAACCTCTTCTTTCCTATGAAAAGAAAACAGAACAATACAGGTTAAAGGCAAACAGAAAGGCAAAGGCGCCGAACATCATCTTCACCGCCACGGCCCCCGTCCTTTTTCCTCCTCTGCGAGGATCCCCCGGAACCATGAGGACCAGAGCCGGATTCACCATATAGAAAAAGCTGGTGTCCATCATATTGTGAAGGAAAAATGCTGCCAGTCCTGCCTTTGCCCAGACCCCGGTCTGTTTCCTGTACAGCCCGGCTCCGGTCATGATCAGAAAAACCATGGCATTGGGATTGCCCAGGAATCCGCCCGCTCTTCTGACGCTGCCTTCCATCACGGCACGGCCGGCAAACTGGCAGATCCCCACCGCTGCCACAGCGGCGGTCCAGACCACACAGAGATGTTTCAGCAGCAGCAGCTCCCCGTCATCTGCAGCGGCCATCGGAAGATAGATTACCGGAAAAATCCACTGAATCGATGCATAGCCGTCGGTCACGTTGCCGTATGCGGCATAAGAAGAGGCCATACTGACCAGATTATACAGAATAAAAGGAAGAAACACTCCCACACCGATCCATGTCAGGATAAACAGGAACAGAAACAGACAGACCGCCACGAAATGGTCGGTCAGATAGCTCAGTCCGCGTTCCACGCTGCAGATCATCTTTTCTCGTTCCTCTCACGCCGGAGAGATCCGGCCTTTCCCGGTCAGAAGTCTCCGGCAAACTTTTCCTGCGGAATAGAAAGTATTATATCGGATTTGATTTTTCCTGTCAAGAGCCGCCGGATTCCCCGGAAAACCCTGTTTTTCCTTTTAATACTTCCATCAGAACCTCCATCAGTTTAGGTATGTCGATGGGTTTTGCAATATGCCCGTTCATCCCTGCTTCAAGGGCCGCCTTTCTGTCCTCGTCAAAAGCATTGGCGGTCATTGCGATAATGGGAAGGCCTGCGATATTGGGATTATCCAGCGCCCTGATCCGTCTCGTAGCTTCATACCCGTTCATGATGGGCATCTGGATGTCCATCAAAACCAGATCATACCGGCCGGGACTGGCACTCCCCAGCTTCTCCACCGCCACAGCGCCGTCGTCAGCCACATCTACGACAAATCCTGCCTCCTGAAGAATCTCCACAGCGATCTCCTGATTCAGCTCGTTGTCCTCTACCAGGAAAATCTTCTTTCCCTTAAAAGAAGCCGTCTCTTCCACCACCTTCTCCTCAACGCTCTGGACCGTAAAGGGTGACTCCAGGATCTCCCTCAGCTCCGACAAAAAGATCGGCTTGGAGCAGAAGGCAGTCACTCCTGCTTTTCTCGCCTCCTCCTCGATGTCAGACCAGTCATAGGCAGTGAGGATGATGATCGGCGTCGCTTCCCCGATCAGTCTCCGAATCCTTCTCACCACCTCCACGCCGTTCATATCCGGCATGAGCCAGTCTATGATGTATGCGGCGTAATCGTCGTTCTGCTCCACCGCAAGCTTTGCCCGCAGTACCGCCTCTTTCCCTGAAGTGGTCCAGTCCGGCCTCATGCCGATGGTGGACAGCATCTTGGTCACACTGGAACAGGTGTTGAAATCATCGTCAACCACAAGGGCCCTCAGGCCTTTCAGTTCAGGGATGATCTCCTGCCTGACAGGGCCGCAGCAGGTCCTCAGACGCAGAGCTACGGTAAAGGTAGTTCCCTTTCCCTCTTTGCTGACAACCGAAATAGTGCCTCCCATCATATCCACGATATTTTTGGTGATCGCCATCCCCAGACCTGTCCCCTGAATCCCGCTGACCGTACTGGTCCGCTCCCGCTCAAAAGGTTCAAAGACATGTTCCAGAAACTCTTTGCTCATGCCGATGCCCGTATCCTTTATCTGGAATTCATAGTCTGCCCAGCCTTCTGCCTCATTTCCCTTCTGCAGCACACGGACGCTGACGATGCCCCCCGGCTTTGTAAATTTCATGGCATTGCTCAGAAGATTTAAAAGGACCTGATTCAGCCTCAGCTTGTCGCAGAGTACATGTTCGTTTACCACGTCGGCAGTATCGATAAAGAATTCCAGCTGCTTTGACGTAATATCTGCCTGAACGATGGTCTTCAGATCATGCATGATCTCGGGAAGAGAGGTCTCCTTTTCCTCGATCTTAACCTTTCCGCTTTCTATACGGCTCATATCCAGCACGTCATTGATAAGGCTCAGCAGATGATTGCTGGATGTGCTGATCTTCGCCAGATAATCCTGAACCTGCTCCGTGTTGTCAATATGGGTCGCGGCGAGGGAGGTAAATCCGATGATGGCGTTCATGGGCGTCCTGATATCATGGGACATATTGTTCAGGAACGTGGTCTTCGCCCTGTTGGCATGCTGCGCCGCTGCCAGTGCATCCTGGAGATCGATCTTCTGCTGCCTTAACTGCTCTTCCATCTTCTTCTCATCATCGATGTCCACAAACAGTCCCACAAAGGTAATAGGGGAACCGTCGCTGCGGCGGGACAGCCGGCCTGCGGCATGGAACCATCTCCAGCCTGCGTGTCTGGTGAGAAGGCGGTATTCCACATTATATGTCTTTTCCCCTGTATAGTCCTTTACCGTATCCCAGTATTCCTTTACCACCCATTCCTTATCCTCTTCGTGCAGCAGATCCGACCAGGATTCCAGCCTGTTGGGAAAGTCCTCTTCACTGTCATATCCTACCATTTTCCGGAAAACCTCTGACCATGTGCAGGAAATCAGCCTGGCGTTCTCGTCAAACTCCATGGTCCACAGTCCGGAACCCATGGCAGTATGGATGTTTTCCATGGCAGTCTGTTCTCTTTTCACCTGATCAAAGGCGGCCCGTATCTTGGCTCCGTCTGCCTTCTCCTGCCTCAAAAGGACTCCGGCATTCTTCCGGGACTGAAGGATCAGCACCAGAAATACTGCAAGCATGGCCAGCACCGTGATGACGATCTGGATGATGCCGCGGTCTATCATGGCAGAACTGATGGAACTGATCTGATCGCGGATCACATTGTCACGGACCAGGATCGTCAGCATCCAGTTGGTTCCCTCTACAGGAATATAACAGAGTGCCTCCGGGGTTTCCTCATACTCAAAAGAAACCTGTCCCAGACGTCCATCTGCAAAATCCTCTGCCAGCTGTGCATAAGTAAACCCCTCGTTCATCCTGGCATCGGTCATGGCAGAGAGGATATTTTTCCCTGCTGTCAGATAACCGAAGTCATCATTGTTAAGACTTTCTCCGTTGCGATAGTAAAGGTTACAGTAGGTTTCATTGTCACTGGTCTGCAGAGTCATGGAATCCAGCATCTCGTCAATATTGACCTGGATAAAACTTACCCTGATCGGTACTCCCTGAAATGTAATTCCCTCCACCGGCATGGCCAGAAGCACCTGCTTCCTGGCGCCATAAAGATTAATCGTGCTGATTATCGGCCCGGTCATCTCTTCTGCGAGAAAGCTGTATCTGCTCATCCCAGAGGTGGTGCTGTGCTGGGCATAGACGATTCCGTTTTCGTCTACCAGTGCAAACTTGTCCACACCGTACATCTTTTTGACTTTTCCCAGAAAGTCCCGCAGCGCGTCCTGGGACTCCAGATCAGAGTCCTCCAGCACGCTGAGAGCGTTTTTCATATATGTAAAATGATTGTTCAGTTCTTCAGACACCATACTGGCTCTTCTTCCGGCCAGCTCCTGAAGATAAAATTCGCTGACCCTGTTTACTGCCTGGTTTGTGCCTTCTCTGGCTCTGCCCGTGACCCAGATCGTCGTAATGAGAAGGATAGCCGCGATCACCAGCCCCCCTGCCAGAGCGTAGGCGATGGTCTGTCTTCTCTGTTTTTCATTGATCTCCTGCTGTAATCCGTCCATTTTCTGCTCCTGTCATCTCTAATCGATCTCGCCGTACAGTATCCGGAGCAGTCCTGCGGCTCCGTCCTGATAAACGATCGTAGTCTTCTCTTCGGTTTTTTCGGGATAAGCCTCTCCCGGGAGAAGACCGTCGGCAATCTTCACGGCCACCTGAACCGTATCAAAACCAATGGAATAGCAATCCTGGATCCCCAGCGCGTAAATGACCCCGTCCCTGAGACAGCGGAGGGCCTCCTGATCATGGTCCATCCCCACGATCACGATCTCATCCTCCCGTCCGGCCTCCATGACCGCTCTGGCCGCGCCTACCGGATTGCTCATATTGCAGCAGATGATCCCTGAAAGGTCTTCATGGCGCTCCAGAAATTCTCTAGTCAACTCCCAGGCCGTCTCCACCCTGTCCTCATCATATGCAGTCTCCACGATCTCCATATCCGGATATCCGGCTATCACGTCCTGGACTCCCAGTGCCCGTTCCTCATGACAGGGGGCTCCCCTGGTGCCTACCAACAGGGCAACCTTGCCGCGATAACCCAGCCTTTCACAGAGAACCTCCGTAAGTTTCGCGCCATCCTCATAGTTGTGAGTGTTGCCCACATAAGCGATCCTCTGACATCCGTCTTCTGCCGATGCGTCAGAGCTGGAAAATGTCATAACCTTGTGTCCCTTTTCTATCAGTTCGTTAATAGCCGGCGTGACTATATCTACATCCGCCACATCCGCGGCGATAACGTCGAAATCTCTCCGGGAAGCATCCATCAGTCTTCTGATCTGATCTTCTGCCGATACCTCATCGGGAGCCAGATATTCATAGTTGATGATCACTCCCATGTTTTCATACTGCTTGGCCGCCTCTTCGATGCCCAGTGCCACTGCATCCCACCAGGGGTGAACCACTTTATAGGTAAAATAAAAATCATATTCTTTCTTCTGCGGCACATAGCCGTCCAGGGGATGATCAAAATCAACGATGCTCTCCCCCGATTCTTCACCGGTGCTGCGTTCGAATCCGGACATGGCTCCGGAAGTCTCCGATAACCGGCTGCCGGAAATCTCCCCCTCATCCCGGATCTGATCTCCGGTTTCGCCGCTGCATCCGGTCATCCCCCAGATGCTTCCCCAGGACAGCACCGCCGCTGCCATGAAGACCAGACTCCTGACTTTTCCTCTTTCCCGTTGCTTCTTACCCCAGGATATTCTCCTTCTCACTGCCTTACTGTCTCCCCTCTCCCCGGTTATCCGTATTTCCCCGTTCACAGTTATCTATTATACTATTTAATCTGCCATCTGTCCAACATTTAAAGCAGGTTCATTTGTCAGGTTCGTTTTTTCTTCTGCAGATGCAGCACAAAAACAAACCAGGCGCCGGAAAGGGTGATCTGTACCAGGGACAACCACAGGCGGCAATACTCCTTTCAGGGGCCCGGGCATATAAAAACCGGATAAGAACCAGGCAGTATCCACATCTTATCCGGCTTCATAATTGTAATTACAAGTCCTCCGGCCGCTTTGCCCGATCCGGAAGCTACTCCGTAATCGCCCACACCCTGGCCGGGAGACCGGTGGCCCCCTCGATCCTGGGATAGGACACGATGACCACCGCTCCTGCCGGGGCTACCTGATCCAGATTCTTCAGAAGCTCCACCTGAAGCTTGCCCTTATCCAGCACATACCGTTCGCAGACCAGATCCCCGGCTGCCTCCGCCACTGCGGCTGCGTCCGTATCCAGGGTCTCATGGCCGTTGGCTGCCGCGCTGCGGGTCTCATAGATATATTTTACCGCCTCCAGAGACCAGCCCGGGAAGTTCTCGCTCCCGTCCTCCCCTGTCCCGGAAAGGGCATCCATATCCGGCCATTTTTTCGACCAGTCCGTGCGAAGAGCTACCAGAGCCCCGTCCGGAATCTGTCCGTATTTGTCCTCGTAAGCCTTGATGTCATCCACGGTCACCGCATACCGCGCATTCTCTTTCACCTGATCCGTGATATCGATGACGCACAGCGGAAAGATCAGATCCTGCACGCCATACTTCTCCGACAGCTCCCGATCCTTGATAAAGTGTCCCGGGAAATCAATATGTGTTCCGAACTGCCCCGGAAACTTAAAGGTCTGGATCAGGCACTCCAGCATAGGATTGCCCCAGTCAAAGCAGGTTGTGCCAAGCTCCACGCTGCCCTCCGGGATCCCTGCCCAGTAAGGGCTTTCCTCATTCATGGAGTGGGACAGCTCAACCCACTTATATTTCCTTGCCTCTTTTAATGCTTCCCATAATTTATACATACTGATCTCCTTTCTGTTTCATCCGCCCCGGGTAAAAGGGGCGGATCCGTTTAAATAAATGCCATAAGACTTTCTTTATTATAAAGGATTTTCCTGTCCGATACAATCTCTTTCTTTTCCTCACGGCAGGAAGCCTATAGGCCTTTTTCCCTTTGATTCCTTCAGCATATCTGGCAGTACAAAGTCTTCCTCCCTAAGAGAAAAATCTCTGCATCCCTTTTCATCTTCACTCCCGTAAACCCTTGCCGCATATCCAAGGATAGCGCTTTCTACCAGGTTTCTGCAAAAACGGCCGTTTCCCATATCGGGATGCTTTTGCACCGCCCTGCAGATGGACTCCACTTTCTCCTTTGCCTGAGGCTCAACGGCGAATCCTCTTTTGCGGGCTTCCAGTTCGGCAATCTGCGCCAGCTCCTCTGAGGAATAGTTGTCAAACCGAATCCGAAAAGGCACCCGTGACCGCAGTCCCGGATTCCTTGAGAAAAACTCCTCCATCTTATCCGGGTATCCGGCGAAGATCACGATCGTGTTCTCCCTGTTGTTCTCCATTTCCTGCACAATCGTGTTGATAGCCTCATCTCCGAATTTCCCTTCCTCGCTTTCCACCAGGGAATATGCCTCATCAATAAACAAAACCTTTCCCCTGGCTTTCTTAAACACCGCTTTTACCTTACTCGCCGTCTGCCCCTCGTATTTTGCCACCAGGTCAGCCCGCCCAACCTCTACGATCTTATGATCGGAAAGGATCCCTGACTCATAAAAGATTCCCGCCAGGATCCTGGCAACCGTGGTCTTGGCCGTGCCCGGATTTCCCACAAATTCCATATTTAACACCACAGATATGGATTCTTTTCCCAGCCTGGAAAAATCCTGTTTCATTTTCCCGTAGGCTATGATCTTTCTGACCTGCTCTTTGACTTCCCTGAGGCCGACCAGATCGTCCAGCATAGAGGAATAATCAGGTGCCGGAAGCTGCTCTGAGGCCTGCTGCCTTTTTATAGATGAAATCTTACTTTTGACCTCCTCAGTCCCTTTCCTGCCAAGATTACGGATTTTCCTGTAATCTTCATCTTTCAGTTTCAAAAGTTCTTCAACCGTGTTGATTCCCGCTCTTTTCAGGCAGTTAAAGCTTCTCACGCTCAGATCCAGTTCATCTATTACCATATCTGATGAGATGTTTTTTTCATCAAGAGACGTATCCTCATACTCATAGTCAAACCCATAACCAGACTCAGCCTCATCTTCAAGATCGATCAGTTCATCTTCATCGTCAGATTTCCCTATGCCGTTGTCCCCTTCCGGTTCATCCATCAGAACCTCCAGGGTGCCCATAACCCCACATCTGAGACATTTCACCGGAAGTCTGCAGGCCTGATCTTTCAGGGCCTCTGTTTCATATAATTCCTTTACTGCCGTGCCGGAAAACGCCAGAGAGATCGCGGCCCGCATCCTGAGAGTGATCTCCTCCGGCAGGCCGAAAAGGATCATCCCCTGTCCGGTGCTGCCGTCCGGACACGCACTGGAAATCATCCGCATAAACCCTCCGGCATCCCGGATCATCTCCAGCATTTCCTGAAAATTCTGGTGATTGCTATGGTATAAATACGTGTAATCTGAATCGTAGCCTTCAGCCTCATCCCTGGTCGACGGCAGACAGCAGAGAGCATAAAGTTTTCCCTCTTCATGACGGAGATCATCAGACATACCTGACGGCACCACACCTGCCTCCGCAAATCCCTGGAAGATCCAATTAAAATCCTCCGATTCCACTTTCACCCCCGGACTTGAAAAGACCAAATTCGTCCACTGTCCCTCTCTGTCAGCAGCCAGCTGCCACCCAAGGAATTCTCCATCCCCAAACTGTTCTGCCGACCGCAAAAATCTCCGACATATCTCAGCTCCATTGTCCTTGCTGTAATATCCATTCATTTGCTTTATGGTCAGTACCGCAATATTGGATAAACTCTCATGTTCGTATTTCTGAATATTGTTTGACATAGGCTGTGCCTCCCTCTTTATATGAACTCTTTTTGTTTGATAAAGCCGCAATCCACACCAGACGGTTCCCTGGCACGCTCGCTGCATGATGCAGGTCATGGCGATGCTTCCCCGGCCGGCCCGCCGGCGCGTTTTGCGGATGAAACTTGTCAAGGAGCATATACATCGGCACAACAAAAAAGCCGGTGTATTAACATCTTCAAAAAGACAGACTATCCCCCTAAAAGGGACTTGAGATCGTCTGTATTTCTGCTTTCCACAAATGTTAATCACACCAGCTTGCTCATCAAGCTATGTCATATTTAATTAACCGCATATAATTATAGCAGGCCGGAAGGGTTCTGTCAATAAAAAATAAAGTTCTTTGCCGTTTATTGGAGTTTGCCATAAAAGCCGCAACCAATTCTTTGCAATTTGAAGAAATCCAGAACTTTGCCGATGCGATGATGCTCCAACGCTATACCGCAGTTTTCGGGCATCTGGCATACTCCCTTGGGGAATACCAAACGGCCATGCTTGATTTTGCAGAAAAATCGGATTGCAACGAAGCAGACCGCACCGCAGATGGTTTTGCAAAAATGTTCGGCAGCTATTTCCCGCCGGAGTTTTCTATCACGGAGGGCAATGCATGGATGTCTACCCTGAACAATTCTGTTCAGTATGTATCCGTCATCCGTCCCGGTGAAAAAGTTGCGAAGCTGGTCAAGCGGATGCACTATGTATCCTTTGTAGGGATGTTCCGGTCTGATCTTTTTGAGGGCTTATGTGTTGGTCATGCACCGAAGAAATGCAGAATCTGCGGCAAGTGGTTTCTGACCACCAATGCAAGGCACACCAAATATTGCGGCGGTTATGCGCCGGGAGATAAGCTGCACCGCACTTGTCGGCAGATCGGCAATCTAAAAGGCAGAGAACAGCGGGAACTTGCGGACGATCATCCGCTGAAACAGATTTATGAGAAGCGGCTGAATACCATAAACCGCTATGTGAAGCGTGGCACTCTGGATGCTGAACTTGCGGAGGTTATGAAGAAACTGGCAAAAGATAAGATGCTCCAGGCATTGTGCAATGTAGCCTATGCCAAGGGCGATTACGAAAAGGAAATTGGACAGGCTGCCTTGAAAAAAGAAGCACAGAAAAATCTTTGAATTTGTAGGTGAGAGGATATGAAAAACTTATATATAGTTGGCGGAACAATGGGAGTTGGAAAGACCGCTGTTTGCCAGCAACTAAAATCTGATTTACCCAATAGCGTATTTCTTGATGGAGATTGGTGTTGGGATGCAAACCCATTCCAAGTAACCAATGAAACCAAAGCAATGGTGACAGATAATATCTGCTACTTACTAAACAACTTTTTGCATTGCTCAGCTTATGAAAATGTGATTTTCTGTTGGGTAATGCATCAACAGCCTATCATAGATTCTATATTGGGAAAGCTGGATACACAAAACTGTGAGGTGAAATGTATCTCACTTATTGCTGACGAAACCCATTTGCGTAAGAGATTAACTAAGGATGTAGAAAGAGGTATTCGTGCCGAGGATGTAATTGAAAGAAGTGTAACAAGAATACCGATGTATCAAACACTAAACACGATTAAAATTGATACTAATGAAAAAACGGTGGCTATGATTGCAAATGAAATCGAGCAGATATGATGCTGTCAAAGACCCGTTTATAGGAAACAGAAACTTTTAGTTTTCAGAATGTTCACGCACATTATTAAAACGGAAGGAGGTGCGCTATGCTGAATGATTTTTCATGGAATATGACCGGATACATACCGAAATATCCTGTTGATTCATTCGGTGCGGACATCCGCCCCTATGTGGCAGAGCGCATCTTCCAACTGGAACCGGAGCCGCCAACGGTGAACAGTCTGAATGAGTATATCCTATCTGCCTTGCAGGAAAAGAACTTGATGTATTTTTCGTTCTTCCTGCACCATTATGAGCCGCAACTCAACAAGCGCACCAAGAGCTTTCTTGGCGTGGATAGCGGCGATTTGTACGACACAGACCGATTTATAGATATAAAGCTCTCCTGCCGAGAGCAAATGCTCCAAAAGCTGATGGACTATGACCCCGCCAAGGGTGCGGAGTACGCTACATACATTTTTCCGTTCATCCGGGATGCTATGCTCCGTTTCCGCATGGGTGAAGAAAAATGGTCGGTGTCCTCTCTGACCAATTACAAAATGGTGCGGTCAATGGCATGGCTGTACCATAACACCAAGGATGCGGTCAGCGAGTTTGCCAAGAAATACAACTGCGACCTTGCCCTTGCGGAAGAATATCTGAAAGTAGTCCGTGGCATCCGCAATCAGCAGCCGTTCTATGTGACGGGCGAAGACGGCGAGGAAACGGGCGAAGATGTTGCCCTTGACGATACTTGGAACTATGCCGACATCCTCTGGAACGGCATACAGGCTGAAAAGGTGCAGCGGGCATTTGAGAAGCTGAATTACCGGGAACAGACCTTACTTGAAAAACGGTTAGCAATCTGTATGACCTGTGGGCGAGTTGGCTCATGGAAGAACCGCCCCACTTTTGAAGAACTGGCGATTATGTTTGAGGGCAGCACTGCCAGCGGTGCAGAGCGAGCCTACCGGAAAGCGGTGGACAAACTGACAGAACTGCTGGTTGCCGAAGGTGCGCTCCATGCTGTCCGGCTGAAACAGAAATCCAAAACCAAGCGCAAAAAGAAAATCGCCGCCGCAATCTACGAATACCAAGCAGACTGCGACGGCGAATGGGGCGAGATTTCATTTAATTTTGAGAATGGCACAGCTGAGATCATTCAACTTGCCGATTGGGACACGATGATAACAAAATGCTTTGCAAATCAGGCAATATCGTATCTTCTGAACTGCGAAAATGAGAAGCTACCAAAGGAAACATTGGTGGCGTTTGAACTCTAAAAATAACCGCTGCAATTTTACGGAAATTGCAGCGGTTTCATTGGTTGCGCTTGACTCAACTTATTATTTAAGTGTATTACGAGGATCAATACTCATCGTGTCCTATTGATGAACACGGCTTCGGCGGGATCGAAGTAGTCTGCGGTATTGCTACTTAGTCCGCTGGCCTTCCAAGCCTGTTCAAATGTAATATTCTCGATGTTGCTCAAAATAACATAGGTTGTATCCTCAACGGCGTTATTCAACCGTCCGGTAACTTCCAGCCTGTACTTGTAAGTATAGCAAGTCACAGTTCCTTCCATTCCATTTATAGATGCAAAACTTGCACTGTAAGTGCCAGCATCCCACAGTTCATCCCTAAAGATATGTTCATACGTTTCAGCTTCGACTTCATAGACATAGCCACCAATTTCTACTGTAATATTGTTAGAACCTTCATTGTTTACGAAAATACACCAATACGGTGCCTCCTCAGTAAGTACCATCTTATTTTGTAAAGATGTATTTCCAGCAAGATTTAGTTCAAATCCGTTTAGTCTACCCTTTTCTGCTGCAACTTTGATGCTATAAACATCCGCAATTCGTGCAGGATAAGTTTCAAGGATTTCACCGGAGTATTCGATTTCAATTGCATCTCCGACTTCTGGTTCGGGTGACGGCCGAGCATTTCTGATAGGCACTTCAATTCTGTCTGCACTACTCAGTTCCCAACTACCCTCAACAGGTTTCACAAGATAATACCCATCATGGATTTCCAGAATTTCAGCTTGGAACACCTGATGTGCTTCGTTAGAAAAGCCTTCAATCTGAAGACAATTATTCTTGAAAACCAATCGTCCGGTTTCTACCAGTTCTTCAGAATTGTACTTTGTTTTATCTACGTACAGATGACCGTCTTGCTTATCCAGTCTAAGTGCGAAATCGAAACATCCTCGGTCAGACAGTTCATAGCTTACACCATTTACATAGTCATAAATGGTAATGCGATTATCAATCATTCCAGAACCAAAGCTGTATGTTGCACAGATTTCTGGGAAATCATCCCCAGTAAGGTCAGTAAAATAAGCGTTCCATATTGGCATACCATCAATCAAAATTGTTTGGCCAGTAAGTTCCGAAGTGTCAAAGGGTTTTGACGCAATTATTTGTGTCTGGTTGTAGCTGAAAGTAACATCTGGATATATCGGAAGTTTTATAGTTGATTCATCATCCATAGCAGAGGGGTTCTCTGTGTAGTCAAACCACTCTATGACGGAATTTACCTCATCAGCAATACGCACCTCTACATTTTCCACTTCGACATATACAATAATGTCCTCGTCAGTGGAGTTCTGCATATTTACACCAATCTTAAACCACGTATCTTTTTCAGCATCAAATTCCACCGGCATTCCATGTGTAAGATAGGTAGCAGTATATCCGGTTTCTGTTGTTTCATTGACCGGAGATAACAGGACTTCCGTATCACCCAATCCATCACCAGACCATATTTTGATTGAGTTCTTGATTGTGCTGACTTCTTCATCCGAATACACAAATTCTTCTTGACTTCCCGCTGGAACAACGATTCGCAGTGTGTAACTGTCTTGCTTCGGATTTGTCAGAAAGCAGACCACAACAACTACACAGGCAATCACTGCAAGAATGATAATCCAAAACGCAGGTTTCTTATAATTCATCACGGATTTCACACGCTCCTTTACACCTACCTCACCAAAGGCAAGAGGACAGGCGGCAATCATACGACGATTTACGCTGCAAGCCACAAGTGCTTGGGTATAATCTGCTCTCTGTTCATTTCCGAGTTCCTTGATAACCTTTTCATCACAGGCAAGCTCGATGTCACGACACAGCAGAACATAAGCCAGCCACATCAAAGGATTGAACCAGTGAATTGTCAGCAGGAGAAAACCAAGAGGTTTCCACCAATGGTCTTTGCGGCGAATGTGTGCTTGTTCATGGGCAACAACGTGTTCCATATCCTGCTCATCCATTTTGAACGGCAGATAGATTTTCGGCTTGATGATGCCCAAGACAAACGGAGAACCGACATTCTCACTTTGGAAAATATTGTCCTCGTAGCGAACGGCAGTATCCACCTTACGGCGCAGACGCCAGTAACTGATGGCTGTATATAATGCCAGTGCAATCATGCCGAAAATCCAAATATATTCATAGATACCAATGGTAATCTGCAACGGATTTGCACTTGCGCCAGCCATCGGAGTGTTAGATTGGCCGATAATAGGATTGACTGCGTTGTTTATTGCATTTATACCGCTATTGATGGTTGGTGTAGTATCCATTCCAATGTCCAGAGGAATGGTTTCTGCACTTGGAATCAGACTCAATGCACTCTCAAAAGAGAATGGGCAAACCAATCTGACAGCTACAATACCCCAAAGTAGAACATTGACCCATTTGGGAGCTTTCTTCAAAACAAGCCTGAGTATCAGCACAGCCAGGATAAGCCAGCTTGCCGATATGCTCATGTTGATAATTTTCAAAAAGAGTTCGTTCATTGTGAACCTCCTTTCCTGATGCGGTCGATCATGCGCTGTACCTCATCAAGCTCATCTTCGGACATAGCCTGATGCTTTGTAAAAGCAGCGATAAAGGCAGGCAGAGAACCCTCGAATTTCTTCTCAACCAGTTCATCGATCTCACACGCCTGGGCTTCATCTTTGGAAACGAGAGAAGTAACAGTGCCATTGTCGTTCTTCAGCACACCACGCTCTCCAAGACGCTTGATAACGGTATAAGTCGTAGTTCTTTTCCATCCGAGTTGATCCTGGCACAGCTTTACAAGCTGGGTAGCAGTAACCGGCTCATGCTCCCACATAATCAAACAAAAACGATATTCACTTTCGTGAATCTTCGGAAAATCCATATTCACGCCCTCCTTGTCTATACCGTTAGACTTCATATATAGTCTACAACATTAGACAATCAAAATCAATAGCGTTCACAGAGAAGATACAAAAAATTGCCCGCAGAATTTCTCCCACGGGCAAAGTGTTGGTTAACTATCAAGCGGTTTGTATTCAGTTACAGTTTTCAAATAGGTTTCGGGATCACCGTTCAATATCAAGTCTGCATATCCAATCGGATCATTGTAGATCAGATAGTCCAATTCTGACCGCTGATACATATTATCGGCAACCTCATTCTCCACGGCGATGGTATCAATGGCAATCATACTGCCATCTAAGAATTTCAGTTCCACACAGGCATTATCCATGTTGAACTCACAAGAAATCAATCTATCCATAAGAAACCTCCATTTTGCTGGATGTTAGATCATCCCAAAATATTTGAATGCTTCTCGGATTGCTTTCTCTTTTTCCGGCGGGCATTGTGGCTGTCTGGAATCCTCAGCCTTCGGCAGATTGTAGTTTTTGCCTACTTC
>Ga0137306_100333_pt1 | contig 71190 bp, 58 predicted proteins | sample Inofroosms_March_FD_97187 | JGI IMG/M metagenome (GOLD analysis project Ga0137306, IMG submission 97187) | Mouse cecal microbial communities from Vienna, Austria - N-Acetylneuraminic and N-Acetylglucosamine D2O microcosms_March | ecosystem: Host-associated > Mammals > Digestive system > Large... | reverse complement strand
TTGCGGTGTTAGCGATTTGTGTATTGTCGTCAGCGTCGGCGCAGCGTACTATTTTGCCGGATACTTCAATGCGGACCGATATTACGAGCCCTCGGATAGAGCCTTTTTTATCATAGGAAAGCCTGCTGTCACGGATACAGACAAAAAGCAATACACTTCTGCCGACAGAATTAATGTGGTATATGATGGTACTCCCGGCTGGGGCAACGAAAACATAATCGTATATAGTGCCGGAAAGATATACTCTGAGCATCCTGCAGGACAAACTGGTGGAAGCATTGTTTTGCAACCGTTGCCAGTAGGAGACTATGAGATTTGTCTTGTTGCGTACGACGGTACTGAGATATCGGAACGTACAAAGATATCGGTGTCGGCTGTAAGTTCTGTGGACGGAATTGTCGTAGATGAATGCTCTGTTTATGTCAACAATTCGACTATTGTGATTTCATCTGCAAAAGACGTAAACAATGTAGAGGTTTTTTCTGTTGATGGCTCCCTGCTGCATCGCTCTTCGCACAACAATTCAAGGCAGGTATCAATTCATCTCGGTGGATTTCATGGAGTCTGTTTCATTTCGGTCAATAATGAAAAAGCCAAAAAGATTGTGGTATCCTGAAAACTAATTTATCAGTATAGCTTCATGTATACCCTGTCGTATATAGGGCTATCCGGATAATAAAAAAACAGAAGGTGTTGTGACGGCGCGCAACACCTTCTTTAATTCATAGTTTTCCTTCGTCGTGGAAGGAATAATACCTGTGATTTGCTACTACGATATGGTCGAGCACACGTATGTCGAGCAAGTCGCATGCATCTTTTATGCGGCGAGTGAGTTGTTCGTCCTGCGCGCTCGGCCTGAGAGTGCCCGAAGGATGATTGTGGAATAGCATCATTGCAGACGAATTGTTGAGCAGTGCCTCGCGTACCACAATCTTGACATCGACGGCTGTCATGGTGAGTCCGCCTCGGCCTATACACACTTCCTTCACCGGCAGAAGGCTGTTGTTGAGCAGCAGAATCCAGAATTGCTCGTGGTCGAGCCCGGATAGGTGCGGCTTCATATACTCATAGGCCATCTGCGACGACCCAATCTGCTTGCGTTCCACAGTTATGGCATCGGCGGCGGCTCGCATTCCGAGTTCTATTCCGGCAAGGAACGTGAGGGCTTTTGCCGGGCCTATGCCTTTATTCGCTTTGATAAAGTCGGATGCCGACGTCGATGCTATGCTGCTGAGATGCCATTTGTAGGAGTTGAGAATATCGTCGCAAAGCGCCATGACGCCTTTACCCTTTATGCCCGTGCTGAACACGAGAGCCATCAGCTCGGTGTTGCTGAGGGCTTTGAGCCCGAGGCGCAAGGCTTTTTCGCGCGGCCGCAGCTCTTCGGGAGTGTCGGCTATGAGGCGTAGTCCCTTAGAGTCGTTCATTTTTCCCTTTTCGTATGTTTATTTCTTCTTCGATATCGCGTCCACGCCGAAGCAGAATTTTTGTAACGAAGGCTTTGATGAATCCTATGCCGTATCCGCCGAGCTGTATGGCCGCAGCCGGTACGGCTATAAGTGATATGCGGAGTGAGTGTGTGGAGATGAGCGCTCCAATAAACACGGCCAGGAAGTAGACTGCCGGCGGAAGAAGCCACAGAGGCGAGACGCAGATAGCGAGGAGTATGCAGGCAACGACTCCGACAACGAAGCAGGCCGGAAGCAGATGCACGGCTTTGAGCGACCCGGGATAGAGCAGGGCGAGGGTGATGCGCGACATGCCGAACACATAAACCTGCCGGAAGAATTTGCGCAGATCGACACGGCGTTTATGCCACACATATGCCGCCAGTATGAGTCCGATGGAGAAGCCTGCCTGACGGATACGGGTGCTCATGTCGATATCTTCCGAAAACATTTCGCGGAAGCCGCCGACACGCCCGTACACTTCACGGGTAAAGCCCATGTTGAATGTTCGCGGCACGAACTTCTCAAGCTGTACTTTTCCGCCGCGTATTCCGCCAGTGGTCATGAACGAAGTCATGGAGTAGTTTATGGCTTTTTGAGTGTCGGAGAAAGAGTGGTGGGCGCCGTCGGGGCCGCCGAAACAGTCGAGACTGCTGTTTTTTAGTTCTTTGGAGAGCGTGGCTATGTATTGCGGTGGAATCACGCAGTCCGAGTCCACAAATATGAGCCATCGGCCATGCGAGCGCTCTATGCCGTAGTTGCGCGCTATAGAGCGACCTTCGTTTTCTTTGTAGAAATATGAGGCCCTTAGGCCGCCGGCTATTGCTTCATCGACAATATCTTTGCAGACTACAGTGGAGCCGTCTTCCACTATTATCAGCTCGAAATCTTTGTCGGCCTGTTGCAGGAGGCTTTCGCAGAGGTCTTTGACTTCTGCCGGCCGGTTGTATACCGGCACAATTATGGAAAAGGATGGAGTCTGTGTTTCCATCAGCTCATGCGGTTTTTATAGTCTTCATAATCGAATCTGCGCAGATACTCGCAAGTGCCGTCGCTGTGCTGAAGCACGAGGTCGGGATGCGCTATGCCGTTGAACATTGTGGTTTTCACCGTTGTATAATGATTCATGTCCAGAAGCGTGATTCTGTTACCGGGCACGGGAGGGGTGTTGAAAAAATAGTCGCCTTTGAAGTCGCCGCTGAGGCAAGAGTTTCCGCCCAGTCGCCATATGCGTCCGTCGGACGATTCTTTATCGCAACTTTCGGCCACATTCGGCAGATATGGCATTTCGAGGGTGTCGGGCATGTGGCAGGCAAACGATACGTCAAGAATCGCTGTCGTTATGCCGCGGTCTTCTACTACATCGACTACAGAGCTTACCAGGTCGCCGGTCTGCCATGTAAACGCACTTCCCGGCTCCAGAATCACTTCGAGATTGGGGTGACGTTCGCGGAAGGCGCGAAGCAATTTTATAAGGTGCTCGCGGTTGTAGTCTTTTCGAGTCATGAGGTGCCCACCACCCATGTTTACCCATTTTAGCGAGGGCAGCAGGTGGCCGAAGTCGTGTTCGAAGGCCGCGAGAACTTTTTCGAGGTCGTAGGATGTCGATTCGCACAAGGCATGGAAATGCAGACCTTCAACGCCTTCAGGCAGTCCGTCGGCAAGGTCTTCGCGGCCTACGCCGAAGCGAGAGCCGGGTAGTGCAGGGTTGTATAAATCAGTTTCGATTACGGAGCAGCGTGGATTTACTCGCAGGCCCACCGATACGCCTCCGTGGTGTGCCTTCTGGCCGAATTCTTTGAGCTGCGAAAGCGAATTGAAAGTGATGTGCGAGCTGCGGGCGATGAATTCATCGATATTAGCAGCCGTATATGCCGGGGTGTAGGAGTGTATTTCTCCACCGAGACATTCGGCTCCGAGCCTGAGTTCGTTGAGTGAGCTCGCTGTGCAGTTGCGGCAGTACTCGGCGATGATGGGGAAGCTTCGCCATAAGGCGTTGGCTTTGAACGCCATTATTATTTTTGCACCGCTGCGCTTGGCCACATCGCTGATTATGTTGAGGTTGGCACGCAGACGGTCTTCGTAGACTATATAGAAAGGTGTGGGTAATTCGTTGGCAGTCATTTATGACAATATTTTGAATCGTGCGAATTTCAATAGAAGAGTGCGGTGCGATCCGTCGCCCGAGAAGTCGACGCTTATGCGGTGGTCTGGACGTGAGGTGTCGATGTGAGAAATCACACCCAGCCCGAAAGTGGGATGTTCGATGCGTAAGCCAACAACGAGCTCGTCCGCCATGTGTGTGGTGTGTCCGCCGGCTGTGGCAGGAGCCGGAGCTTTCGGAGCTGCAGTTGGTCGGCTCTCTACGTGGCTCACTTCGGTATTGCTGCGATAAGTGCTTGGCGACGCTGCACTGAATGAATGGTGCTGACGGTTGAATTGGTCGCGGCTTACCGGCGCTCCGTCGAATGTGGAGCCTGTCATCTTGCGCAGGTATTCAGGCGATATGTCGCGCAGGAAACGCGATGGAACGGTCGACATCTGCTGCCCGTTTATCATACGTTTGCCGGCATAGCTGAGCATGCAGAATTGTTTGGCTCGCGTAATGGCCACATACATGAGGCGGCGTTCTTCTTCAATCTGTGCCGGGCTGAACCGGCTTTTTACCGAGGGGATTATTTCTTCTTCGACACCGACAACAAATACTGCGCCGAACTCGAGGCCTTTGGCCGAGTGTATGGTCATCAGCGTAACGCAGTCGCCGTCTTCATTATTGCTGTCCTGGTCGGTGAGCAGCGATATCTCTGCGAGATATTGCGACATGCCAGCGTTTTCGGGGCCTCCTTCCGATGTGGCACGGTCGGTGAAAATGTCGGCGCCTTTTACGAGCTCGAGTATGTTTTCGTGTTTCGACACATTTTCGGGAGTCGAGTCCGATATGTATTGCGCCGCCAGTCCGGTCCGGCTCAGAATATCACGGGCAAGTTCGGACGCAGACTTCTCCTGAGCCTCCTTGTTGAACGACACAACCATGTCGGCGAAGTCGCGCAGCTTTCGTGCTGTGCCGGAGTTTACGCTGAGATTGTATCGTGTTGGTTCGAGCGACACGCGCATGAGGCTCACTTCCGCTCCTATGGCGGTCTGCATTATCTTTGAGACTGTTGTCTCGCCGATTCCCCTTTTGGGTGTGTTTATCACGCGGCGGAAAGCTTCGTCGTCGTCGGGGTTCACGGCGAGTCTGAAATAGCTTATGGCATCTTTTATTTCCTTGCGCTGGTAGAACGACAGTCCGCCGTAAATGCGGTAGGGTATGTTGCGGTTACGCAGAGCTTCCTCTATGACACGGCTTTGCGCGTTGGTGCGGTAGAGTATTGCGATTTCGTTGTATGGCAGATGTCTGCGCATGCGCACCTGCGATATGCGGCTTGCCACGAGATACGCTTCCTCGTAGTCGTTGTAGCTCTGCACTGCTTCTATGAGGTCGCCCGGCGAATTGTTGGAGAACACTTCTTTGGGAATCTGCTCTTTGTTGACTGCGATAAGGGAGTTTGCCGCGCCGATTATGTTTTGGGTCGAGCGGTAGTTCTCTTCGAGTTTGAATGTGCGCAGAGCCGGAAACGCTTGCTTGAGGTTGAGGATATTTCGGATATTGGCTCCACGGAAAGAGTAGATGCTCTGCGCGTCGTCGCCGACAACGCACATGTTGTTGTGCTCGCCGCAGAGCTGAAGCACTATCATGTGTTGCGCGAAGTTAGTGTCCTGATACTCGTCGACGAGAATATAGGAGAAGTGCTGTTGGTAATACTCGCGGATGTCGGCATTGTCGCGCAGCAGCACGTTGGTGTAGAACAGCAGGTCGTCGAAGTCCATTGCTCCGGCAATGCGGCAACGGTCGCGGTAGACCTTGAATATGTCGACCAACCTGCTGCGTTTGGCGTTTGCGTCGGCCTGAATTAGAGCCTTGTCGGCAGCGTAGTCTTCGGGAGAGTAGAGGTTGTTTTTTGCAAATGATATGTCGGAGGCTACTTTCGACGGCGTGTAGATTTTGTCGTCGAGTTTCATCTCCTTTATGATGCTTTTTATGAGCGATTTCGAATCGGCGGCATCGTAGACGGTGAAGTTGCTTTTGAAGCCTATGCGGTCGGCGTGGCGGCGGAGAATGCGAGAGAAAATGGAGTGGAACGTACCCATCCACAGTCTTGCGGCCGTCTCTGAGCCTACGAGTTTGTCAATGCGTTCGCGCATCTCGTTGGCCGCCTTGTTGGTGAATGTCAGTGCCAGCAGATGGCCGGGGCGGTGGCCGTTTTGAAGCAGATGTACGATTTTATATGTAAGCACCCTCGTTTTACCCGAGCCGGCTCCGGCAATTACAAGCTCCGGGCCGCCGAGATATTCTACGGCGGCGCGCTGTGCTTCGTTGAGTTCGCAGAGATAGCTTGAGTCGCAGTCCATCAGCGAAACTGGTTGATTTGAGACATGTATTCAAATCCGGCTTCGGCGAGGTGGCTGCAAAGCTCGCCGGCATCAATGCCGAGGTCGCTGCAAAGAGCGTCGAGAGAGGGATATTGGTCGCGCAATTTGGTGTTGATTACGCTAAGGAGCATTACAGGGTCTTTGGGAAGTTCGTTCATATTTTATTTTTCCGCTTTTCCAGAATTTTATTGATGTTGTCGCCTGCCCAGAGTCCGCACATGATGAGAATGATGCCGAGGATGCCGATAATAGTCACCGGCTCGCTCAGCACAATGGCAGAGACAATGAGCGTGACCACCGACTGCAGATACATGTAGTTGTTGGCCTTTACAGCGCCGAGTTGTTTCACCGACACTGCCCATAGGACATATGCCACTGTCGATGCTCCAACGCCGAGGAAGAGCAGGTTGCCGAATACTTCAGGCATGCCGATTACCTCAGGTAGGTCAACTGTGTCGTTTTCGAAAATAAGAAACGGAATCGCCGTGAGAAGTCCGTAGAAAAAAGTCTTGCGAGAGATAAACCATACGTCGTAGTTTGCGTTGAGGCTTCGGAGCACGAGCGAGTAAATTGCCCAGCTGAAAGCTGCGGCCAGCGAGAGAAAGTCGCCTAATGGGTTTACAGCCACAGCCGTTGAGCTGTTGAATACTACGCATCCCACACCGAGTATGGCTATGGCCGAGCCGAGCCATGTGCCTATGCCGAGCTTCTCGTTTTTGTATATAAGACCCACAAGCATGGCTGTGAGTAGCGGCGACATTGATGTCAGCAGCGACACATTGGTGGTGAGAGTGTATTTTAGCGCCGTGTTTTCGGCAATGAAATAAAGCGAGCCGGCACATAGGCCGCATATGCAGAACTGCCCTTCGTCGCGGAGATTCAAAGCCCACAGTCTTTTGTGGCTTATAAAGGCTATGAGAAGGTAGGCTATAAGAAAACGAGCCATATATATTTGCACAGGGCCGAGGCCGTTTTCGAGCAATACTTTAGATGATACGAAGGAATATCCCCACATGCCTATTGTGAGGAACGCTGCTACATGGCCTATGAAATTGCCGCCGAGCATGCTGCGTGAGTGTGCTTTTCTGAACATATCGGTTAATTCTGTTCGTGTCACAAAATTAGTTAAAAGTTTGCCTTGAGCAAAACTTATTTATAATTTTGAAATTAATAATTATGAGAGAAAAAGGAAAAATTAACGTTCAACACACTTAATACAGAGAAAGATGAAATTAATTAAGACAGTATGTATAGCTCTTTTGGGTTGTAGCCTTCTTATCGGCGAATGCGGATGCTCTTCGATGACACAGACCGGCAAAGGCGCTCTTATAGGCGGCGGTGGCGGCGCAGCGCTCGGTGCAGGTCTGGGAGCACTTATCGGCGGTGGCAAAGGTGCCGGCATAGGCAGTGCAATCGGTGCAGCTGTTGGAGCCGGAGCCGGAGCGCTTATCGGCAAGAAGATGGATAAGCAGCAGGCTCAGCTCGAAGAACAGCTCGGACAGCAGGCTCAGGTAGAAAAGACAACCGACCAGAATGGCCTGCAGGCTATAAAGGTGACTTTCAACGGTGGTATTCTTTTCCCGACCAACGGCACAACGCTTTCGGCCAATGCAAAGACCGACCTCTCGAACTTTGCTGTGTCGCTCCGTGAGAATCCCAATACAAATGTTCAGATTTACGGCTTTACCGACAATACCGGTTCTTATCAGGTGAATGAGCGTGTAGCCACCGGTCGTGCCGATGCCGTGCTCACCTACCTTGCCAACAGTGGAGTCGCTCCTCAGCGTCTTGCAGCCCAGGGTATTCCTATGGCCGACTATGTGGCATCGAACGACACTCCGGCCGGACGTGCTCAGAACCGTCGCGTAGAAATCTACATTACTGCCGACAAAACAATGATTGAACAGGCTGAAGCCGGTACTCTTAAATAAATCTGCGGCTTAAAATAAAATGCGGGCCGGAACATGACTGCTCAGTCGAGTTCCGGCCCGCATTTTATTGTGTCTTCGGTGCTGCAGGTGGCGTCATTTGTGGCATACGGCTCATGCGACACCGAGGTGAGATTGTTGTCAGATAGCGTCGTCTTCTACATTTTCAATAGAAGCTGCAACAGGCTCGTCGGAAGTGGCGGCCTCGAGTTTCTTCATTATCGAGAAGATGAACACTGCCGAAATTAGGCAGATAATAATGAGTATGCCCCACAGACACCACACAGGTATCGCGCCCCAGAGTATCATGGGTATCGACACGAGGTAGTTGCCCACGGCTGTTGCGGCAAACCAGCCTCCCATCATAGAGCCTTTGAGTTTGGGAGGGGCTACTTTGCTGACAAACGAAATACCCATCGGCGAGAGAAGCAGCTCGGCGAATGTAAGGAGCAGATATGTGGAGATGAGCCAGTTGGGCGATACCATGCCCTGTGTGCCGGCGATGCTGAACGAGCCAATCATCATCACGGCATATGCGATAGCCGCCATAAACATGCCGTAGCCGATTTTACGTGGAGCCGAGGGCTCTTTCTTATGCTTGGCAAGCCATCCGAATATGGCGAGCGATACCGGGGTGAGAGCTACCACATAGAAGGGGTTGAACTGCTGGTACTGCTGCGGCTGTATGCCTGCGAGCGGCTCGGGAGTGATGCTGTAGAAGTAATAGATTGCGCCTGCAACAGCTGCGAGAACGGCCAGCGATACAATTCGTCCGACCATGCCCTTGCTCTGGAAGAGGCTGAAGAGAGCGTAGACACCTACGGCTACCGACAGAAGTGCCCATACGTTGAAGCCAATGCGTGTCCAGCCGGCGGCTTCGGGCGACGTGCAACTCTTGGCGAACTCGGTGAGTGTGGCGCCGTTCTGGTGGAATACCATCCAGAAGAAGATAACTACAGCGAAGACAAGAAGGAGGGCGACAACGCGCTGTTTGGTCTGTGCTGAGCTGAGTTCCGGACCGTTGTCGGCCTTGACTGTAGCAGATTTGTCTTTCTTGCCTGTGATGATGTGGGCGAATGTGCGGCGGCCGATAAAGTAGATGAGAGCGCTTATAATCAGCGACGCGCAAGCCACTCCGAAGGCATAGCTGTAGCCGGTGGTGAGGGTTGTAAGATATTCGTTGGCAAATGCGGCCAGGTCGGAGCCTGCGTTCATGCCGCCTTCCGAGGCCGCCTGTATGAGTTCGGAGCCGTTTTCATGTCCGTCGAGATATTGGTTGCATAAGGCCGGAAGTGAAGCTACGTATGTGAGGCCTTTGGCTTTCAGCGCCATGTTGCACATAGCGGTGGCTGCCATCGGGGCAAACATCGAACCGATGTTGATGGCCATATAGAAGAGCGAGAATGCCGCATCGCGCTGACTGGAATAGCGGGCTTCGTTATACAGGTCGCCGACCATTACTTGCAGATTGCCTTTGAACAGACCCGTGCCAACTGAGATAAGAGCCAGTGCACCGAGCAGAATCACAAGTGAAGACGTGCTGCGGATGCCGGTGGGTATCGACATTACGAGGTAGCCGATAAACATTACGGCTATGCCGGTGACAACGCATTTTGAAAAGCTCCATTTGTCGGCTACCCAGCCGCCGATAAGGGGCATAAAGTATACAAGAGCGAGGAAGCCGGCGTAAATCTGACCGGAGATTGTCGAGTCAAAGCCGAATTTGGCCTGAAGGAACAATAAGAAAATGGCAAGCATCGTATAGTAGCCAAATCGCTCGCCGGTATTGGCAAGCGAGAGCACATACAGGCCTGCCGGTTGATTTTTGAACATGAGGCGTATGTATTAGATTGTTAAAAGTTGCGTTTGGGATAAAAGAGCGGGACCGCTGCTTGCAGTCTCAACCGAATTTTGAAATTTTACGCAGCTGTGCTTCGTTAAGAATCTTGATGCGGCGACCGTCGACAATGAGCAGATGTTCGTTTACGAAGGTGGAAAGGGTGCGGATAGCATTTGAAGTTGTCATATTCGACAGATTTGCCAGGTCTTCGCGAGCCATGTATATTTTCAGCGTGCAGTTGTCGTCTTCATAGCCGTAGTTGTCTGCAAGAACAATGAGTGCCTCGGCCAGACGTCCGCGGATATGTTTCTGAGTGAGGTTGACGATTTTGGTATCGGAGCCGCCGAGGTTGCGCGATAGCTCGTGGATGAAGAACCATGCAAGATTTATATTGCTCTGTATAAGGTCGCGGACAATACTAAGCGGAATCGCGCCGAGAATCGACGGCTCGAAAGCCGATGCGCTCGACACATAAGGCTCGCCGGCAAAGTATGCGCGATAGCCGAAGTACTGCACCGGGCGGATAAGCCTGAGAATCTGTACGCGGCCGCCCACACCTTCTTTGGTCTTTTTTACCTTGCCTTTGAAGAGACACCAGAGGAATTCCGGTTCATCGCCTTCGGCGTAAATGAGCTGGTTTTTCTTGAATGTATGTATCTGGAGATTGTCGGTGACAAGTCTCTTTTCGTCGGCAGACAATATTGACCAGATTTCGGCCATGTCTTCATTGATTACTTTCTCGAGTGCGGATTTCAGCATAAAGTGGAAATGAACAACTGTTACGTAGAATAGTGTGTCGGGTTACAAAATTACAAAAAATAAGTTACATTCAAGCCACAGCGGTGTAAAAAACTCCTTTGCCCGCACGGAATGTGTGCCACAAGGCAACTCCGAGACCTTTGTTCAGGTCTGATTTGACCCGGTTGAGGGCAGTCGTGGACGTTGTCCGGCCAAGCTTCGAATTGGAGATTATCCTTTTTTTTTGTTACTTTGTAGAAAATATTCAAACCGATAATGGAGCGCCTTTATAAAGAATGTGAACAAACTGTGTCGCAACACGTTGTTATACTATATGTTTAACTATTGTTACCGAGGCTTATGCAACTGTTAAAGCGATTGATGTTCATTACGTTGGTTTTAGCCGTGCCTGTTATTGTGTCGGCCGGTGTGCGTTCGCCTGGCGTCGGACTTGTTCTCAGTGGCGGCGGTGCCAAAGGAATTGCCCATATAGGCGTTATCAAGGCGCTTGAGGAAAACGACATCCCTATAGATTATGTCGTAGGCACGTCGATGGGTTCGATAGTAGGCAGTCTTTATTCCATCGGTTACTCTCCCGACGAAATGATGTCGCTGCTTGCCTCGCCCTATTTCGGCTCCATGTCTTCCGGAACGCTCGACCCCGACTATACCTATTATTTCGCGCGCGAACGCCCTACACCTCAAATTTTCAGTGTCGGGGTAGGCCGAGACAGTCAGAGCGGAAAAGACCGTTACAATCCTTCGTCGATTATTGCACCCTCGCCAATGGCATACGGTTTCATGCAGCTGTATACTCCGGCGTCGGCAGCGGCAGGAAATGATTTCGACCGACTTATGGTGCCGTTCAGGTCGGTAGCTTCCAACATTACACGCCGTCGCGCCGAGGTGCTCTCGCACGGCGACCTCAGCGATGCCGTGCGTGCGTCAATGAGTTTTCCGATGATATTTCAGCCGCTCAAAATCGATGGTGATATAATGTACGACGGAGGTCTGTATGCCAACTTTCCTGTGGAGGTAATCGACACGGTATTCAATCCTGAAATTATTTTAGGTGTCGATGTCGGCTCCGGAACCTCCGATTTGCCTCCAAATACCTTTATGGAGCAGATTGATATGCTTATCCAGCAGCCTCAGTCGCGCGATGTGCCTGCCGACCGCGGTATAAAAATGCGCATCGACCTTGATAATTACGGATTACTCGACTGGGCCGAGGCAGATGTAATTTACCGGAGAGGATATGAATTCGCCATGAAAATGATGGATTCTATCAAATGCCGCGTGAAAACCAGACGCCCGGCGGCAGAGGTGGCCCGCCGGCGAAATGATTTCAAGGCATCGATACCTCCTATGAGATTTGAGCGCGTGGACGTAACAGGTGGCACTCCGAAGCAGAACGCATATATCGCCCATCTTTTCGCACCCCGGCATGGCTGTGATACCATTGGCGAGACAACAGCACTCAAAGGTTATTACCGCGCCTTGTCGAACGATAAGGTGGAGGCTCTTTCGCCGCATGCTGTTGTGTCGGACGACTCTTTGAAGCTGTTCACACTTTGTCTTGATACTTATATAAAAAAGCGCGCCGAACTCGGTTTTGGCGGCTACGTTACATCAAGCAACAACAGTTTTCTGTATCTGCGGGCCGGCTGGTCAACACTATGCTTCAGTTCGCTTGGTGCTGATGTTGAGGCGTGGATAGGGCAGAGCTATATGGCCGGAGTTTTGTCGGGTAGAATCAATCTTCCCACTCGCATACCTTCGGCACTGCGTCTGCTTGCTGTGGCATCGCGGCGGCGATATTTTGAACGCGAGAAAATGTTTTTCAAAGACAACGAACCTACGTTTGTAAACCGGCACGAATATTTCGGTCGCCTGAGCTGGTCTGTTGCTGCCGGGCGCACCGGCGAAATGAATTTCGGTGCCGGAGCCGGAAAGCAATACAATACTTTCTACGACAATATACGAATGCAGGCCTATCGCAGTGGTCGCGACCGAACGAGCCTCGTGCTCGGCCAGTTCTTTGCAGAGTATAATTCCTCGAATCTCGATTCGCCGAATTTTCCAACAAAGGGGTATCTGAGGCAGGTAAGGCTCATGGGCGTGGGTGGCAAGGTATATTATTATCAGGCCCTTGACAACGGCCGGCCGGCGGTAGAGACTTCCGACAGGCAGATATGGGCGCAAATCGACTTTAAGTTGCGTCAGTATATAGACTTTCACAAGCACTGGTCGCTGGGCCTTGAGGCCTACGGAATGGCGAGTACGCGAAAACTGCTTGGCGATTACTACTCGGCGGTGAGCAGCGCTCCGTCGTTCAACCCCACACCGGCATCGCACAATGTGTTCGACACCGGAATGCGTGCTAACAGTTTCGTCGCCGCCGGCATAGTTCCGGTCTACAAATTCAACAACAACGTGTCGGCACGCTTGTCGGCGCACGCTTTCGTGCCTTATCGTTCATTTGTGGAGACTTCGGACGGCGGAGTACGCTACGGACGCCGATTTGGCGGGGCAGAGTTTTTCGGTGAGGCCGATGTGGTGTTCAATTTCCATTCGGCATCATTGAGTGCATATACCAATTATTCAACGTCGGAGCATCATTTCAATGTGGGAATCGCTTTCGGCATATATATCACAGCTCCTTCATTTTTATGATATGAACAAAGTAATTTTATTGGGCAATGTGGGGCGCGATCCCCGTATGAGAATGGTTGACAGCAGTCAGGTAGCCGATTTTCCGCTTGCCACTACAGAGCGGCGCACTTCGCGCACGCCCGACGGACAGGAGATGCAGTTGCCCGACCTCACCGAGTGGCACAATATTGTTATGTGGGGACGGGCTGCCGAGTTTGCTGAAAAATATATACGCAAAGGCTCGAGGCTGCTTGTGGAGGGCAAGCTGCGCACACGTTCGTGGGAAGACCATAACGCCATAAAGCGCTATATCACCGAGGTGTATGTCGATAGTTTCGAACTTCTGCCGAAATAGCGCTATTTAACTTAAAAGAACATAACGGGTCGCTGATTTTCAGAGGCCCTGATTTATGGATGACGATACTTTTATTGCTATGTCACATACAGTATTTTCCGATATAGACCGCACATACATGAGCCGTGCGCTGCAATTGGCTCGCGCAGGCATGGGGCACACATCGCCCAATCCTATGGTTGGCGCTGTGATTGTTGCTCCTGATGGCCGTATCATAGGCGAGGGGTGGCACCGGCGTTTCGGTGGCCCTCATGCCGAGGTCAATGCCGTCCGTTCGGTGAGTGATGCCGACCGTGGGCTGCTGTCGCAGTCTACTATCTATGTCACCCTTGAGCCATGCTCGCACTACGGAAAGACACCGCCATGTGCCAAGTTGCTTGTCGAATGCGGTTTCCGTCGTGTAGTGGTAGCGTCGGGCGACCCGAATCCCAAGGTGTCGGGCAGGGGAGTGCGCATGCTTCGCGATGCCGGAATCACCGTCGACGAAGGTCTTATGGAGGCGGAAGCGCTGGAGCTCAACCGCCGCTTTATTACATCGCAGACGCTCTGCAGGCCATTTATAACGCTGAAGTGGGCTCAGAGTGCCGATGGATTTATCGATGCGCGGCGCGACGGCTCGGGGAGTGCTTTCCGTTTTTCTACGCCGCTCACCTCTCAGCTTGTGCATTGGCGCCGGGCTGTGCACGATGCCATTGGCGTCGGTGCCGGGACGATGCTCGCCGACGCTCCCCGGCTTGATGTGCGGCTCATCGACGGGCGCTCGCCGCGACCGGTGGTTTTCGACCGTCATCATATGCTTTCGGCCGGCGACATAGCGCAGATGCGCTCCGATGTGGTGCTCGTGGATGGCGGAGAGCCCCTCGACGTTGTGCTGCAGCGCCTTTTTGCCGATTATGGCATAAGTTCGCTTCTGGTAGAAGGCGGAGCCCGGCTTCTGCGCTCATTTATCGAATCCCAACTATGGGATGAGGCCTGGGTAGAAGTGACGGATACATGCCTGTGCGACAAAGGAACAGTAGAGGCGCCGACTATTGGCCGTGTTCCTGAAAAGACTGTAATTATAGGGCATAATAGCGTTAATTTTTATTCGCATTACAAGTGTAGTGGCGTTAAAAACATATAAATGCAGCGCAAAACGCCGCTTTTGGCTCAAAGAGTTTGCCCTATTTAAGGCAAAGTTATAACTTTGCATCTTGAAATATTACAAACCACAGATGAAGAAACTTGCAATACTTAGTTTGTCGGCCTTCGCAGCCGGTGCCTTTTTTACCGGATGCATGTCCTCGTACGACAACTCTATACAGGAGGAGGCTGCTTCAGACATCATAGTATCATCTTTTTCCTTTACAAAGGATGACAGCATCCTTGCAAATCTTGACACCGTATTCTTCTCGATAGACCTGCAGAAAGGGCGCATTTTTAATGCCGACTCGCTTCCTTATGGCACACGTATAGACAAGCTTGTGCCCGTTATCACGTTCCATCAGGGCGCGTCTGCGGTTAATCTCACGGTCAAAAAGGCCGACGGAACAGATACTGTCTATAATTATGTGACAAACTCCACCGACTCCATCGATTTCAGCAACGGGCCGGTGAAAATGGCCGTTACGTCGATATATAACTCATTTACTTATAACTACAGCATCGAGGTTAATGTACACAAATTGCCGGCCGATACACTCGTGTGGAGCAAGGCGGCATACTCGGCTTTGCCCGGGGGCGGTGCTGTTACCGGACAGAAGACCGTGAAGTCGGGCGACAATGTGCTCTGCGTCACGACCGATGGCTCGAAGTATTATCTTAACAAAACGACCGACCCCAATACAGGCTGGTCGAGTTCGATAATATCTATGCCTTCGGGCGTAGACTTGCGCTCGTTCGCAGCCGACGGCGATATATATTATATTCTCGCCGGCGGTGTGCTGCATCGCTCGACCGACGGAGGCCGTAACTGGGCGTCGACCGGTGTGCGTATGAGTCATATCTACGGCGTATATCAGGGCCGGGTTATGGGTGTAAGCAATGCTTCGGGTTCGTGGCAGGTGATGCAGTATCCTCCGGCGGCGGCAGTGGCGCTTCCCGACGGCATGCCCGTGGAGGGGACTTCGCAGACTGTGTTCTTCACTTTCCCGATGGGCGACTCTCCGCAAATGGTGATGATTGGCGGCCGTACAGCCGACGGCGCCCTGACAAATGCCACATGGGCTTATGACGGAAATAACTGGGCAAACATATCGACGACCCCGATTCCGACTCCTCTCTCGGGTATGGTGCTCGTTCCCTACTATTCATTCTACGAAAAGAAGGCTTTCATTTATACTCGTCACTCCATTCTTCTGGCAATGGGCGGTTATGACGGCAAGGCCAACAGCCCGACAATTTATTTCTCCGACGACTGTGGCATGACATGGTATGAGGCTTCTGAAACGATGCAGTTGCCCGATTTCATGGTTGCGCTCCGCAATGCCGATGCTGTGGTAGTTGACCAGACCTATACCGATGCCGACCTTAATCTGTCAACATCGGCCCGCAGTCTGGCTGCGCAGTGGTCTCCGATAGAGCTCGCTTACCGTATTCCCGCATCGGCCACTGTAGTCGGTTCGCATCCCCTCGGCCGTGCCACAGAGGCAATCACCAGCTGGGAGTGCCCCTATATCTATAGCTTCGGCGGAATCAAGCCCGACAATACGCTCCAGTCGACCGTATGGCGTGCCGCTATCAACCGTCTCATGTTCAAGCCTATCCAGTGATGTGGGTCTTGAGGTCGCTTGTATGCTTCGTAGCACGACATGTGCGCCAGCTCTCGGCGGCGTGCCTGCTTGTGTGCGCATGCGTGGCCTCGGCTCAGTCTGTGACATATAAATTTGACATTGGAGCGAATATAGGCATGAGCGGTTATATAGGCGATGCCAACCGTTCGAATCCGTTTAGCCATCCGGGCTTCGACGGCGAACTTTCGTTTCGCTATATAGGCGATGCCCGCTGGGCCGTGAGAGGTATTTTTTCAGTTCTCGGCCTGAGCGGCGACAGCAAAGATATGACAGATGTTCTTCCCGGAGCTGCCGGATATTCGTTCACGTCGACGGTCTACGATTTGGGAGCCCGCGGAGAGTTCAATTTCTTGCCTTACGGAATCGGCGAGACATACAAGCGGCTGCGCCGCTGGACACCTTATCTTACATTAGGTGTGGGTATGGCTATGGCGTCGGTTGCCGGAAAGAGCTATGTGGCGCCTACTGTTCCAATGGGTCTTGGAGTAAAATTCAAACTTAGCGAGCGGTGGAATGCCGGGGTCGAATTTACCATGACAAAGTCGTTCAGTGATAAATTCGACGGCGAAAACCTCGCCGACCTCAACCAGATAAAAACCGCTTTTTATAAAAATACCGACTGGTACTCGCGCTTCACAATCGGTATTTCGTATGAATTCGGCAAGCGCTGCGAAACATGCCACTATGTCGATTGAAAACAATAATATGACCACAGTTGCGACTATCGACCGTTCGAGGCTTCCGCTTCACATTGCCGTTATAATGGATGGCAATGGACGCTGGGCCACATCGCGCGGCTACGACCGTTCGGCCGGTCACGTCGAAGGTGTGAATACCGTGCGGCGTATTACCGAAGCAGCATCGGAACTCGGCATCGGATATCTCACGCTGTATACATTTTCCACAGAAAACTGGAATCGTCCGCAGGCCGAAGTCGATGCTCTGATGACTCTTATCGTCACCGCTATAGAGCGTGAGACCCCCGACCTAATAAAGAATAACGTGCGGCTCACCGCTATAGGCGATTTGAGCCGCCTGCCCGAATTTTCGCGCCGGCGTTTGTGCCGCTGTATCGACGACACAGCTCACTGCACCGGTCTCACTCTTGTTCTCGCTCTGAGTTACTCTGCACGGTGGGAGATTGTTGAGGCTGCGAAGAAAATTGCAGCAGCAGCAGCCGACGGAAGCATCAGCGCCGGCGATATCGACGAGAATCTTTTTGCCGCCTCGCTCTCCACGGCCGGTATCCCCGACCCCGATTTACTCATCCGTACCGGCGGCGATTTCCGGGTGAGCAACTTTCTACTCTATCAGATAGCATATACCGAACTAATAATAACTCCTACATACTGGCCCGACTACAGTAAAAACGAGTTCAGAGCCAATATAGTTGAATACCAGCACCGCCAACGCCGCTTCGGACTCACCGAAGAGCAGGTGGAGACATCGGGCTGACACAGCCTCTTGCAGCGGTATTTTTTTCTAATCATTTATCACCCCAAGTCCTCTCTTCGCTCCAAACGAAAGATTAACAACACATTATGCGTTCCAAGATATTTTTGCCCCTTGTAGCCCTTATGCTCGCAGCACCCGCCACCATGGCCCAGATGCCTGTCGATACGGTTTATGCCCCTCCGGTGCTGTACACTGCCATGCCTCGTACATATGAGATTGCCGGCATAGAAGTGGAAGGAGCTCCCAACTACGACGACGAGCGTATTCTCAGCTATGCCGACCTCAAAGTGGGCGAGCATGTGGCGATTCCCGGCGACGATATCACCCGTGCTGTCAAAAATCTCATGCGCCAGACTCTCTTTGCCCAGGCTCGAATCGAGCTTGTAAAGACTGCCGGCGACAAGGCGTGGCTCAAGATTATACTGCGCACACAGCCACGAATCGGCGAAGTGCGTTATCACGGAGCGAAAAAAGGTGAAATCAAAGACCTGCAGGATCTTCTCAATCTTACAAAGGGCAATCAGATAACTCAGAATATCGTTGACCGTGCCAAGATTATTGTGTTGAAATATTACAAAGACAAAGGCTTTGGCAACGTTACGGTAAATATAAACCTTCACGAAGACCTCTCGCACGAAAATGAGACAATTGTCAACATCGACATTGACAAGCACAACAAAGTGAAGGTGCACCGTATATATATCGATGGCAACGAGGTGCTCTCCGACCGTGCCATCAAGCGCACAATGAAAAAGACCAACGAGAAAAACAACATCCTCAAGCTTTTCTCGCAGAAGAAGTTCGTCGAGAGCGACTATCAGGATGACCTTAACCGTATTCTCGATAAGTACAATGAAAAAGGCTACCGCGACGCACGTATCGTGGCTGACAGCGTAGTGCCTTACGACGAAAAGACTGTAGATGTATATATTGATCTCGACGAAGGCAAGCAGTATTTCATCAAAGATATTTCGTGGGTAGGCAACACAATCTATCCCACTGATATACTCAACAATTTCCTCGACATGAAGCCCGGCGATGTCTACAACCAGAAGCAGATGCGCAAGCGCCTCTCTGAAGACGACGATGCCGTGGCCAACCTCTATATGGACAAGGGTTATCTCTTCTATAACCTTGTGCCCATTGAAAAGGAAGTGTCGGGCGACTCCATTTCGCTCGAAATGCGTATGATGGAGGGTCCGCAGGCCCGCGTGAACAATGTGGTAATCAACGGTAACGACCGCCTCTATGAGAAGGTGATTCGCCGTGAGCTCTTTGTCCGTCCGGGCGACCTCTTCTCTAAGTCCGACCTCATGCGTTCGGCCCGCGAAATAGCGCAGACCGGACACTTCAATCCCGAGACCATGGACATTCAGCCCGAACCCAACGAGGAGAACGGCACTGTGGACATAATCTTCAATCTCGAGACAAAGAACAACGACCAGATAGAGTTCTCGCTCGGTTGGGGACAGACCGGTATTATAGGCAAGCTTCAGCTGAAGTTCACCAACTTCTCTATCAAGAACCTCTTCTATCCCTCTACCTACAGAGGTATCATACCGCAGGGCGAGGGTCAGACATTCACAATCAGCGCCCAGACCAACGCTCGCTACTATCAGAGCTATGCCATTTCGTTCCTCGACCCGTGGTTCGGCGGCAAGCGACCCAACTCTCTCTCTGTATCGGCATACTACAGCCGACAGACAGGTGTAAACAGCTCGTTCTATAACAGCCAGTGGGCCAACTCGTCGATGTACGGCTATGGCTACGGATACTATCCAGGCTATAACAACTACTACAACGACTATTATCAGAACAGCTATGAAAACTCCCTTGACCCCAATAAATATCTGCAGCTGATAGGCATTAACGTGGGCTTCGGCAAGCGTCTGAAGTGGCCCGACGACTACTTCACATTCACAGCTGAGTTCGGTTATAACTGGTACTGCCTCAAAAACTGGGATTACCTCTACTATATGAACACCGGTAAGTCGAATGCTCTCGTGCTCGGTCTTACACTTGCCCGCACCTCAATAGATAATCCTATCTTCACACGCAGCGGTTCGATGTTCTCGCTCAATGTGCAGCTCACACCACCGGCCTCTCTCTTCACCGGCCGTCGCGACTGGGAAGCCTTGACGCGTGAAAATACTGAAGAGTCGCGTCAGAAACTCTACCAGTGGATTGAATACTGGAAGATTCGTTTCAAATCGCGCACTTATACTCCTCTTACAAACAGCGAACAATGGACTCCTGTGCTCATGACACGATTTGACTTCGGTCTTATAGGAAGCTATAACAAATATCTCAAAACGCCCTTCGAGACATTCTATGTCGGAGGCGATGGCATGTCGGGTTATTCGTCGACGGCAACCGAAACCATAGCGCTCCGTGGCTACGATAACGGTGTGCTCACTCCGTGGCGCCGCGAGGGCTATGCCTACACACGTATGGGAGTGGAACTCCACTTCCCCCTCATGCTCCAGCAGTCGACAACAATCTACGCCCTCACCTTCCTCGAAGGCGGCAACGCCTGGACTTCGGTAGGCCAGTTCGACCCCTTCTCGCTCAAGCGTTCGGCCGGTGCCGGTGTGCGCATACAGCTGCCTATGGTCGGCCTTATGGGTATCGACTGGGCTTACGGTTTCGACAAAGTCGACGGAGTGCGTGGCGGCAGTCACTTCCACTTCATCCTCGGACAGGAGTTCTAAACCTTTTTGCGCTTACGTTGTCTTATAAGTATAACAGTTAAGAAAAGAATTATGAGAAAGATATTAATTACTCTCATGCTCGCGGTTGTCGTAAGCGTGGCCGCATCGGCTCAGAAGTTTGCCCTTGTCGACATGGAATATATATTCGGCAATGTTCCGGCCTACGAAATGGCCAACGAGCAGCTCAACCAGCTCTCGCAGCGCTGGCAAAAAGAAGTGGAGGCCCTCAGCAAAGAGGCTGAAACCATGTATAACAGCTACCTCGCCGACAAGGTATTCCTTACCGACGAACAGGTAAAAAAACGCGAGGCCGACATCGTGGCAAAGGAAAAATCGGCCACAGAGCTCCGCTATCGCTACTTCGGCCCGGAAGGTGAGCTTTATCAGAAGCGTCAGACTTTGCTCAAACCAATTCAGGACGAAGTATACAACGCCGTCAAGAAAGTGGCCGAAGAACGTGGATATCAGGCTATTTTCGACCGTGCCTCATCGAGCGATATTGTATATGCATCGCCGCGTATTGATATAAGTAATGAAGTACTCGCAAAATTGGGATATTCCAATTAATTTAGTTAAATTTGCAGAACGTTTAGAATAATATAAAATCGTCATACAATTATGTTCAAAAAAATCGTAATCGCACTCCTCCTCGCGCTTCCCATGAGCCTTTTCGCTCAGAAATTCGGCGTAGTCGACATCGAAGCTGTTCTCTCGGCAATGCCCGAGACAAAGGCTATGCAGACACAGCTCACCGACACTTCAAAGAAATACGAAGACGAATTCCAGAAGCTCCAGGAAGAAGTCAACAAGCTCTATGCCGACTTCCAGAATATTCAGAACGACACCGAGACTCCCCAGTCTATCAAGGAGCGTCGCATGCAGGAAATTCAGGACAAAGCCGCTAAAGTAGACCAGTTCCGTAACACCGCTTCGCAGGATCTCCAACGTCTTCAGGAAACTCTTATGACTCCTATCCAGAACAAGATGACAGACGCTATCAAGACCGTAGGCACCGAAGGCTCGTTCACCTTCATCCTTCCCAAAGACCCCGGTCTGCTTCTCTATACCGGCACAGATGTTGTAGATGTCACCGACCAGATAAAGAGCAAGCTCGGTCTCTAATTAACCGATAAGACTCAATAAAAATATGGAGGATGCACCGCAAGGAGCATCCTCTTTTTCGATATTGGGGCATGAGAGCATAGACAGGGGTGCTGCTCCGCGTATAACTGTCTCCCCCTGTTTGGTGTGTCCCTGCCGTCTTCCTGCAACTCATTTTTCGTGTGCCATATCCGAGAGCCGGGATGAGGATGTTCCATAACGCCCTTATCCCGGCTACGCGGTACTATATAACGACCGGCCCGATGCATGTGGCATGGTTGGGCCGGTCGGATTTTATTGGCTTGCCGTAGGCTTATGGTACGAGCACTTTTTCGATGCGAGAGCCGGTGCGGCGTATGTAAATGCCGTTGCCTGGGTTGGTGATGCGTATGCCCTGAAGGTTGTAATACTCTGCAGTTGTTCCGCTGTCTGGTGCTATCATGTCGCTTATTCCCGTGTTATCGTTTATAATGATAGTGGCAGGCTCAGAGGCGAGTGAATGGCGACCGTTGGCATCCACTGCAATTACAGAGAAGCGGATGCTTTCGGTTTCGGCCGGTAGGCTTATCGTATATGAGTTTATGTTGCCCGTGATTATGTTTTGGAGGTCGGCAATGGTTGTGTATGAGGTGTTGGCAATAGTGACTTCTATGTCGTCGAGGGCGACATTTCCTGCATAGGGACGTGAATATCTGATGCGGAATTGACGGTGACGGGCTTCGGGCGAGAAGGAGAGCGTGGAGCCGTAGCCGTAGTAGTCGACCGGGGCGTATGAGTCTATAATCTGCCAGACATCGCCGTTGTGGCCTTCGATATAAACGGTGTTTCCTGTTTTATTGCTTGCTCCACGTGTCCATAATGCAATATTTTTTATATGGCTGTTGAAGAGCGGAGAGGTGAGTGTGGCATCGTCGGCGTTTAGTTTGAGGGCCGGCGCAGCATTGCCATAGAAGCGTGTCGACGAGTTGTCGTAGCAGTTGGAAAGTGATCCTGACCATGACCAGCCTTCGGGAAGTGTGATAGTAGATTGTTCGGTGCCGAAATCGACAGTATGGGTCGTAGTTCCTTCGAATGTAGCCTTTTCGACCGACAGAATGTAGTTTATGGCACCTTTGAGGTGATTCCACGACAACAATATGTTATTGCAGTTGTCTGCGGTGCCGCTGTTGGCTAAAGGCCGGCAATATATGAAGTCCAGTTCGGGAGTGATAATGCTGCTCTCGGGCGACATTGCGCTTGTATTGCGACCCATCGTCGCACGTATGGTGACAAAGTATTCAGTCTCACTATCCATTCCGGTAGCGGTGAAAGAGTCGGTGTTTCCTGTCTTGTAATCGGTATAAATGCGGTGAGGTTTGATTGTGCCGTTTACGCGTGTGAAAATGTTGAGCAGATATCCGTCGGCGTACTCTATCTTGTTCCATTTTATAAGAATCGAACCGTCGGTTCCGGCGCTGAGCTCCGGTGCGTCGGGTGCAATGCCGCCGGCTACGTCAAAAGTGATTGTTGAGTTGACTTCGTCAATGCCGGTAATTGGCAAATCGATGCTCTTGCCCGACCATGATACGAGTGCCGGCGATGTCTCGGCAGTGAACGAAGTATTGTCTGTAGGTCCGGGGAAGGTATAGCGCGACATCGATGCGTCGGAGAAATTGTTCGCCAAGCCGCTTGCTTCCTCAATGTCGACGTACTGATGGCTCTGTGTATTGTTTACAGAATTGCTGTCCCATATTCTCTGCACGAAATCAATATGCCAGATAAGCATGCCGTGTCCGGGCAAGTATTTGTCCCATCCGGTCTGCTGGCGGTTTTCGAGCAGAAAGAATTCATTTGTTTTTTCTGTTTCAATAAGGCAGCAGTCGTTGCTTTTCTGTATATCTTCGAGCACAATGTGGTCGGGTCTCGTGAGTACGCGTGGTGAGAGCCAGCCCATGGCGTTGCGTTCGAAAGCGCCGTACGAAGGCGGAGTGCATCCGTCGTTGTTGTACGTGCCGTAGTCGAGAACTGTCCATGTCCCGGGAGTGTAAGTTGCGTTCGAATTATAAGTGTTGTACAGGTCTGGCAGACCCATTACATGCGAAAATTCGTGAACGAATGTGCCTATCGGTGCCGGACGGTCGGAGTAATGCTGCCACTCGTTCACGCAGCAGTATCCGAAGAGTGTTTTGCCGTTATATGTTTTTCCGTTGATAATTTCGGATGCATGAGGCCACACAGTCTCGTCGGGGCCTCCGTCGGCTTCGCCCTCACCGGCATAAACTATAAAAATATTGTCGATATTTCCGTCATTGTCGTAGTCGTAGCGGCTGTAATCTATGTTGTCTTTCAGATATTCGACAGCCTCGATTGCCATCTGTTCGGGGTAGATGTCGTCGCCATACGAATTATTGGTGCCATAGTAGCTGCGTTTGCCCGAAAGGGGCACCGGGCCTAAGACATCGTAGTGTATGTCGAATTTTCCGGACGACTGCTCCATAAAATAATCTCTTACAGAGCCGGTGCCGTTGTAGTCGCAGAAGCCCTCTTCGTTGAAAAGTCGTGAGAAGTAATCGACTGGGTCTTCGAGGGTAAATTTTACGTCGGAGTATTCGACGAGCATGACCAGCGCACGGATGGTGCCGGTACGCGGATAGTTGCCCGTGAAAAGACCTAAGCCTTGTTGTGATATGGCTTGGGCTCTCGAGCGTCGTATTTTCGAAGATCTGGCTTTTGCCGCAAAAGCTTTGCTGAAAGTTTCGGTGTCGATTTTCGCAGTAAGTTCACGAGCCTGTTCGCTTCGCTCGGCGGAATTGCATGCTTTTATTTCCGATAGTGTGATTTGACCGTCGGCTGCTGTGACGGCATATCTGAAGAAACCGTCGGCGTCGCGCAGCATGGGGAGTTTGTCGTCGGATAGATAGTAGTGTGCATTTTCATCGCCTACAATAGATGCTTTAATTGTTGTTCCGTCGGGCTGTGTGTAGGTGAATAAACCACGGCGAGCCGGAACAGCGCCGGCGCTCAAGGCTGTGGCAAGGAGTCCGAGCAACAGCAGTTTGAATGTTTTCATGTTCGTTTCTTGAAAGAGAACAGAACTGTGGAGCGGTATGATGAAACCGTGTGCGACACGGTGCGTTACTTGTCGGCTCCGGAGTTGATTGTGGTGGTCATTTCAGACGGATGCTTCAGAAAATACTGGTTTAGAAGCTCGCTGATATTGAAATAGTATCCTTCGGGTTTCTTCGTGTCTGTGCGGTTAACGGTAATGAAATCGAAGTAAGGCGGCTCGAAACGCTGGCTGTTTGCAGTCATGCCCGAAAGGTTGAGAAAGTCGTATTCATGCTGTGGATATACGATGATGAACGCGTCTTCGGGTGTCGTTCCCGAGCCCGAAGACGCTATGACGAGCAGGAGGTGGTTGAGTTTGAACTGCCAGATTTTGGCGAGGTCGTATTTGCGGTTTTGCTCATATACATAAATGCGGTTGGTGAGTTGTCGCAGGTCTACAGGGTTGTCGTCGATTACCTGCAGTGCATAGTCAAGCATTTTCTCGCGGTCGGCGCGTGTGCGGTTTTCTTTTGCGTATACGGGAAGCAGCTCCTGAAATAAAGTCTGGTTAGGTGCTTCGCGATATGGGTCGTAATCTTCCTGAAAGAGAGTTCCGTAGTAGAAGTATTGAAATTCCTCGTCGGTCATCGTTGTGTCGTTTGAGAGAAACGATTTGAGCAGGCGGGGATAATAGAATTGCGAGTTTTCATCGATTGAAGCTATTGCAATTGAGTCGAGGTCGGGTTTTCCGAGTGCGGTGCGGGCGGTAGTCTTTGCCGCTGCCGGTATGCAGCAGGCAATAAGGGCGGATATAAGCGTGATAATTAACTTTTTCATATTACTGTTGCAATAGCTATTGCGCTCATCGAGGCGGTGACTATGGCCGGGAGCCCTGTGGCGCAGATAAATTGGACGAAATTCCCCGGAGCGACGTGATATGCCCTTGCTTTAGGGGTGCGGATGTATATGACAGAGCCAAGAAAAGTCGCTATTGCCGACGATATGATTATGGCCGCTGCCGTAGGAGCTATCGCATATCCGACAAATGCTCCGGCTGTTGCTCCGAGGGCAATATACCACTGTGCGGTGGCCGAGCCCTTGGGTGCGGGCTGCAGTATGCGCAGTGCAAGTACGATGACAGTGGCTATAGACCAGTATATGATAATTTTTGCATCGACATAGGCGGCTCCTGCAATGTGGGCGCACACGAGCGCTGCGCACGATGCTATGGCCGATGGCAGGCGGGGCACAAACATGGCTCCGATGCCGGCTATAGCGAGTATATATGTAAGCGTGATGAGGGCAGGTGTTGTCATATGTGCAAAGTTAACAAATTTTCTGCCCTCTGTCTATGCATGCAGAAGTCTTTTTGAGATAATTTCAAAAACTTTAATAATTACAAGGTGATAGTGAGTGTCTCAGAGTGGCTATATATCTGTTCTTGCAGAGGAATGTTTCTGTCCAACGGTTCTTCGAGGTGCGAATAAAAGGTATCTATCTGAACTAAGCCGTCTTTTTCCGGATAGATACAAGAAAAAGCGCCTCGGCCGAGCCGAAGCGCTTTTTTTTTGTATCTGTGTACAGATTATTTATTTTCGTCGATAGTAACGGCGCGGTCGAGAGCTACGCACTTTTCGCCGAGGTCGCTGAGGTTGCCGTTGTTTGTAGTAACGGTAATCTGGCTTTCGGGAACACCGGTTTTCTTGAGGAGTTTGGCAACACCTTCAGCACGAGCCTTGCGGAGACGGATGTTGATGTTGTCGGTGCCGGTGTAGTTGTCGGCCCAACCTGTGAGGGTGTAGGTCTTGTCGGGGTTCTGAGTCATCACGTGAGCGATGGCTTTAACCACGCGCTGGTTTGCAGCGTTGAGGCGAGAAACGCCAATGGGGTAGTAGATAGTAGCGAGGGGGCCCTGAACGGTCTCAACTTTCTCAACAGGACGGTTGAGGCAGTCTTTGAGCTGAGCTTCGAGGTCGGCGATGCGAGCATCGGCAGCAGCGATGCGAGCACGGAGAGCGTCGCAGTTTTCGGGTTCGGGATAAACGGGAACAACGGGAGCAGCCCATTCGCGGTTTTTGAAGTTGTAAGTAATGCCGAGGTAAGCCTGGAGCGAGCCGTATTTGCGGTTCCAGCCTTCGCCGCCGTAGTTCTGGAGGCCGTCAAGACCCGAGAAACGAACGTCGAGCGAGAGAGCAACCTGCTGGCTTACGCGGAATGAGTTGATGATACCGGCGCGGAGAGTCATGATGTCGTTGTGAGCACCGCTGATTTTGGCCTCGTTGCTGTTGTCTTTGTATTTCTTTGTGAAAGTGAAGTAAGCACCTGCACCTACGTAAGCAGTAGCGTTGTAAACGCGGTTGGGCTTGTAGCCGCACCACCAGTTGGTGAGGTTAACCATGAGGTCGAATACGGGGCCGACTTCAAGGTATTTTGTGGGGTAGTAGCCGTCTACTTTGGTTGCACCGGGAAGAACACCGTAATAATTGGGACCGGTAGCAAGACCTTTAAGGCCGAGAACGTTTACACCGGCACGAGCACCGAAAACGGGAGTGAACCATTTGCCGACGTAGATAGAACCGGCGGGCATGAAGCGTTTGCCGATGCTATAGTGTATCGACTTTGATGCGATGTAGAAGCTGGCACCACCTTCAGCGGTGATGAACCAATTGTCCTGCATGCGGTTCATGAGAATGCCTTGCGAGGGGTCTGTTGTGTAAGTAACCTCCTGGGCAACCTCTTGAGCAGCAAGAGACTGTGCGCCTAATACAAGTGCGCAGGCAGCAGCAATAAAAGTAGCTTTTTTCATAGAGTTTAGCTGATTATTGGTTGAATGTATGTTTTGTTCGTACAATTTGGGCGCTAAGTTACAACATTTTTTTTACTTTATTATGTTTAAACCTAAAATTTGTCCAAAATAGCCTCATTTTTTAACATTTCATGCCTTTTATGGCACATTCGGCCTTTTGCAAAGGCCGAATGTGTTATGAAAGGTATGTCTTTACCTGGTTGTATACAGCTTCGGCGGTGAAGCCGAACTTCTCGTCGAGTACTTTATAGGGTGCTGAGGCACCGAAGCGGCTCATGCCGAATACATAGCCGTTGAAGCCTGCTATCATGCGCAGCGACTCCGGCATGCCTGCACTGAGGCCGAACTGACGCACGTCGGGCGGAAGCACAGACATACGATATTGTTCGGGCTGGTCGTTGAACAAGCCTACAGACGGCATTGATACTACGGATGCGCGAATGCCGTCGGCCTGCAGCAGTGTTGCCACGTCGCACAGAAGCGATACTTCCGAGCCGTTGGCCACAAGTACCACGTCGGGCGTGCCTTCGACGGGAATTGCTGTATAGCCGCCACGGGTGATTCCTTCGGCAGCTTCGATGCGTGTGGTGCCTTCGGGGGCGGGGAGGTCTTTGAGGTCCTGTCGCGACAGAATCAAGGCTGTGGGAGTGTATTTGTTCTCCATTGCCATTTTGTATGCGATAGAAGTCTCGGCAGAGTCGGCCGGACGCAGAACGAGCATGGAGGGGCGTCCGCTGAAGTTGCGGATTTGTTCCATGAGACGGAGCTGTGCTTCCTGCTCAATTGGCTGGTGTGTGGGGCCGTCTTCGCCTACGCGGAATGCATCGTGCGACCATATGTATTTTACTGGCAGCTCCATAAGGGCTGCCAGACGTATGGCCGGTTTCATGTAGTCTGAGAAAACGAAGAATGTGCCGCAGGCTGCGTACATGCCGCCGTGGAGCACTATGCCGTTGATTATAGAAGCCATGGCGAGCTCCGATACGCCGGCGTGGAGGAATGCGCCTGTGAAGTCGCCGTGTGTGAGTGCGTGTGTTTTTTTGAGGAATCCGTCGGTCTTGTCGGAGTTGGCGAGGTCGGCGGATGCCACAATCATATTGCCCACTTTTTCGGCGAGAACGCTGAGCATGTCGGACGAAGCCTGACGTGTGGATATATTTGCTTTGTGTGCTACAGCTGCGTAGTCGATAGCGGGAAGAGTGCCGTCGATGTAGCCTTTGAGTTCGAGGGCGAGAGCCGGATTGGCTTCGGCCCATGCGTTGAATTCGGCTTTGCGCTGAGCGGCGATTTTACGGAGCTCTTCGCGGCGACTTTCATATAAGGCAGCTGTTTCAGGGAATATTACCCATGGATTTTCGGGGTCGCCTCCGAGGTTTCGTACAGTTGCGGCATAGTCGGCGCCCGATTTGCTTAAAGGTTGTCCGTGTGTGGAGCACTGGCCTTCGAAGTTCTGTCCGTCGGCAGTGATAACGCCCTTGCCCATTATGGTGTGGCCGATTATGAGAGTTGGCTTGTGCTCTTCTGCCTCGGCGGCGCAGATGGCTTTGGCAATCTCCTCGGGGTTGTTGCCGTCGATTTCGATTACGTTCCAGTGCCATGCGCGGTATTTGGCGGCATAGTCTTCGGTGTCGACGTCATCTACCATGGTCGATAGCTGTACGCCGTTGCAGTCGTAGAACATTATGAGGTTGGACAGTCCGAGATAACCTGCGATACGTCCTGCTCCCTGCGATATTTCTTCCTGAATGCCGCCGTCGGAGATGAAGGCGTATGTCTTGTGAGCTACAACATCGCCGAATCTGGCCTGAAGGAATCGCTCAGCTATGGCGCAGCCTACGGCCATGGTGTGGCCTTGACCGAGAGGCCCCGATGTGTTTTCGACACCGCGCTCAGGGTCGAACTCGGGGTGTCCGGGTGTTACAGACCCCCACTGGCGGAATTGCTGAAGTTCCTCAAGGGTGTAGTTGCCGCAAAGCGCGAGCACAGAGTAGAGCATTGGTGACATATGACCCGGATCAAGGAAGAAACGGTCGCGGGCAAACCATGTTGGGTCGTCTGGGTCGGTGACAAGAAAGCGTGAATAGAGAACGTTTACGAAGTCGGCCCCGCCCATGGCGCCACCGGGATGACCCGAATTGGCCTTCTCGACCATTGAGGCTGCGAGTATGCGAATGTTGTCGGCAGCCCGGTTCAAGGTTTTGGTGTCCATATATATGTATAGTAAATGTGTTTCTGTTATTTCCCACGAAATTACAAATTATATTCTGTCGGGCAAAATTTTCGCTTATGAATTTGTTGCGGAAACTACAGGAGTTTAACAGGCTTTTTTGCAAAAAGGTTTTGTAAGTCTCTAAAAATCCCGGAAGGGCATGCTGTTTCGCTGTCGAACATCATGCCGCTCCGGGAGAGGAGTAAACGGTTGAGTGTCAGATGAAAGTTGTGGCAGAGTCTATGCCTCGCACCGCTGTGCCTCAGGCTTTTGCTGCCAGAGGCGAGGGCACGTTGTAGACACGGGCCGCAAATTCCTGATTGAGCATGAACATGGCCGAGCCGTCGCCTTCAATCAGTTTGAGACGGTCGAGGATGCTCTGAGCGGTCTCTTCTTCTTCGACCTGCTCGGAGATGAACCAGTCGAGGCGTCCGCGTGTGGCGTAGTCGTGTTCGGCTTCGGTCAGAGCATATAGGTCGTTGATGAGAGCTGTCACTTTCTGTTCGTGGGCGAGGGTGTGGGCAAATGCATCAGATACGCTTTCCCACGTTGTGGGAACTGCTTCGATAGCTTTGAGCTCTACGCGGCCGCCACGCTGAATGAGATAGTTGATAAAGATTTCGGCATGAGCCTGCTCTTCTTTGAACTGGATGCGAAACCAGTTTGCAATGCCCGAGAGGCCCTGACTCTCGAAATACATGCCCATTGAGAGGTAGAGATATGCCGACCATAATTCGGCGTTGATTTGGGCGTTTATTGCGTCCTGGATTGTAGGTTTAATCATATTCTATAGTTTATATTTATTTTATTTTTTAGTTGCTACAAAAAGTGTGTTTCGGTAGTCGGCCGAGCGTTTTGTGAGGGTATCGACATCAAACGAACGGCTTATGCCGGTGGTATCGCATCCGTTGCCGAATATCACTTTGGAGCCGGCCGGATACTGCTCTGCATCGTTTATCGAATGTACGCGCCGCAAGATGTCGTGCATATAGAAATTGAGCGAATACTGACGGGTTTCGCCGAGCGTTACAACCGTCGCTGGAGAATCAACAATTAGATTATCAATAATGTTTCTATCGCTTTTGGGGTTGAGCACCATGGGCATGCCCACGGCCGCATATGCTACAAAAAGGGCCCAGACGATGACACATAGGTGTCCCGAAGCGCTGTGGCGGTTGAGCATCCATGCAATGCCGGCGGTAAGCGGAAGAATGAGCACCAGGTATCCCCACCAGGGCACTGATGCGAGCGGCAGTTGCGGCTGTGGCCATATCTGCAGCGCCACTATTGCGAGCGGTGCCACTACGGCAAGCAGAGACATGAACCATGCAAAGAAGCGTACGGCTCCGCTCGAGGCTCTATAGTCGAGAATTGAGGCTATGCCATAGCAGATAAAGGGATAGGCCGGCAGAAGGTAGACGGCACGTTTGCTTTCGGGGATGCTGTAGAACACTATCACTGTCACTGCTGCTACGGCGCACAGCAGTCCTGCCGGTTTGAGCGGCGCGGCATGCACGCGTCGGAGGCTGAAACAGCCTGCTATCAGGAGCACTGTCCACGGCAGCAGGCCTGCGATGAGGCTAACGAAGTTGTACCATATCGGATTTTCGTGGCTTTCGTAAGACATCGTTCCCAAGAGGCGCCCGAAGTTTTCTTCCATCATGAGGTCGTAAAAATGGCTTCCGCCTTGCTGATAAGCAGCATAGAACCACCACGCCGGCAATATGAGCGAAAGTAATACGAGGGCGAGCATCTTGCCGAGGGTTGGGAAGAAACTGTCGCGTCGGAAGAGCCGGTATATTCCCATTATAAAACATGGGAGAAGTGAGCCAATGGGGCCTTTGGTGAGTGTGGCGCAACTTAGCAGAAGCACTACGGCAGTGAGCAGCAGGCCTTTGAACCGTGGTTTATGCTCGCGAATGTGGTACATGAGGTATATCGAGCCTGTCATGCATGCAGTGAGTACCATGTCGAGCCGGCAGGCAAGAGCGGCGCGAAACACTTCGAACGTTGTGATTGTAACGAAAGCAAAAAGCAGTGCGAATCGCGAATCTCGCTCGCGCCGGGCCCATATGTAGCCACCCATAATCATAGCAAAGGCCGCAAGTGCCGACGGAAGGCGCGATATGTATTCGTTTACTTCTCCACCATTGAAAATATATGCGAAGACAGCGATGAGCCAGCCTAAAAACGGGGGCTTGAACGGGATGTCGCCGCCGTAGTTAAGGGGCAGAATCCAGTTGCCGCTCTCGACAATCGACATGCCCACAATTGCTTCACGTGGCTCGCCTTTTGAATAAAAGAAAGTATCGCCAAGCCATGGCAGAAGCAATATGGCGAGAGCCACTACTATAATGGCTGTGGCGCCGGGCAAATATGGTTTTACGCGTGTGCTCATTGTCGGTCGTCGTCTCCTTTGTGCTGTGGTATCGGTCGTGTTTTTCTGCCAGACGGTGCCCACAAAACAAAAGCGTGGTTAGTTTGAGGGCAAAATTAATACTTCTGAGATTATTTTCCAATTTTTTCAATGGAAAAGCCCCCGGAAAGCTCCTGGGCCTATATTAAAATGGCTGCACGCCATATCGGTGTGCAGCCATTGAAAATTGTCGTTTATACGCTTATCAGCAGACGCCGAGACCCATCATTGCGTTGGCTACTTTCATGAAGCCGGCGATATTTGCGCCCTTCATATAATTTATGTAGCCGTCTTTCTCCACGCCGTAGCGGAGGCACTGCTCGTGGATGTCGGTCATAATCTGGTGGAGCTTCTGGTCAACTTCTTCGGCCGGCCACTGCAGATGCATTGCGTTTTGGCTCATTTCGAGGCCTGATGTAGCCACACCGCCTGCGTTCACCGCCTTGCCGGGGGCATAGGTAGTGCGGCTTTCGATGAAGGCATCGATGGCTTCGGGAGTGCAGCCCATGTTCGATACTTCGGCAACCATCTCCACGCCATTGGCGATGAGAGCTTTTGCGTCGTCGCCGTTAAGCTCGTTCTGAGTGGCGCAGGGCAGGGCGATGTCTACTTTCTGCTCCCAGGGCTTGCGTCCTGCGTAGAATACAGAACCAGGGAAGCGCTCTGCATAGGGTGCCACAATATCGTTGCCCGATGCACGGAGCTCGAGCATATAGTCGATTTTCTCTGCGTTGAGACCTTCGGCATCGTAGATGTAGCCGTCGGGACCGGAGATTGTCACAACTTTCGCACCGAGTTCGGTCGCTTTGAGGGCTGCGCCCCAGGCAACATTGCCGAAGCCCGAAACTGCTATTACTTTACCCTTGATATCGTCGTTGCGCTGCTTGAGCATATTCTGCACGAAGTAAAGGGCGCCGAAACCGGTAGCTTCAGGACGGATGCGGCTGCCGCCGAATTCGAGAGCTTTGCCGGTGAATGTGCCGTCGTGTTGGTTGACAAGACGCTTATACATGCCATACATGTAGCCCACTTCACGTCCGCCTACGCCGATATCGCCGGCAGGAACGTCGCGGTCGGGGCCGAGGTTCTTCCAAAGGCCGAGCATGAAGGCCTGGCAGAAGCGCATGATTTCGCGGTCGCTTTTGCCACGGGGCGAGAAGTCGCTACCGCCTTTTGCACCACCCATGGGAAGTGTGGTGAGAGCATTTTTGAATGTCTGCTCAAAACCGAGGAATTTAAGAATCGAGAGATTGACTGATGCGTGGAAACGGATGCCGCCCTTGTATGGGCCAATGGCGTTGTTGAACTGCACGCGATAGCCGATGTTGTTCTGCACTTCGCCCTTGTCGTCAATCCATGTTACACGGAATGTGACAATACGGTCGGGCTCGACCATGCGCTCAATGATTTTGTTGCGCTCGAATTCGGGATGCTGGTTGTATACCTCTTCTACCGACATGAGCACTTCGCGCACTGCCTGAAGATATTCTTTCTCGCCCGGGTGTTTGGCCTCAAGGGCGGACATGATACTGTTGATATCCATGTTTTTTTAGTTTAAGGCGCAAGTAGTCGCTAAACTCTTGCTGATTTTTTGGTTAACTATGGCAAAGGTAATAACAAAAAAATTATATGCAACAAAAAATCGGGCAAATTTTTTGCATGTGCATTGTTGCGTCTGATTCATTTGGATATCTAATTCGTTTAAACGGTGCCAAAAGATGTGCAATCTTTCTGAAATAGTATCAAAGCAATGCTTGTCGGGCCGTTTTTTGACATATATTGTAATTTTATTTTTTTTGTCATAGTTTTTGTCACAACGGGTATCGGCTGCTTAATGCTGGGCCACTCCTTTTATTGTTTTATTGCTCATAATAATCGTAGGGCGAATTTTTCGTTTTATGCTTTTAGGACTTTTAATCAACATCTTTGCCCTCTTCCTTGTAGAAGATGAAGCTCTCTGCCGAAGTCGAGAGCTTGAGTCTTACATAAATGAATGGCCGAGAGAAGAGTGTGATGCCTACAAAGCAGATATTAAAGAATGAGTCCTTTGCCTATCTGACGCACGACTTCTTCAAGGCGTGTCTCACGTCTTGAAGACCGGGAGGGTATGAACATCGGAATGGCGTGGCGGTCAAACGGGTCAAAAACAACGCTATTTCGGTGACAAATTCGTATTTTTTGAAAACTTCATGCAAAAAAAGGTCGCTAAAGTTGCACGAAAAGAAAAAAAGTTATAACTTTGCATCGCAATTCCGAAAGGAACCGACCAAAAAGGAAAGATGCCGGAGTGGTCGAACGGGGCGGTCTCGAAAACCGTTGTACCCTTGCGGGTACCTAGGGTTCGAATCCCTATCTTTCCGCAAAAGTACCATGCGTACATTTTAGTAAAACGCCTGTAACTATCAAAGTTGCAGGCGTTTATTTTGTTATTGTCATTGTTCGGAATTGTTGATTGCGCCAATAAAGGCGCATGGTAATAAACGAGGCGACTAATTATGATAGCGTCATTTCGCAAACTGTAAGAACTATGGCGTTGTTAATGATTATATCAAAATAAATTTATACTTTTGCGTAAGCGATTCTCATTTATGTATGTAGTGAGAATGGTAAAATTGGCGGCAAAACTATGCCGACTTTTCGGATGTTTGACAGCGACCGGGACGCGATGCTTGCCAATGCATCTGTTGTCGATGCCTGACTCTCGAAGTTGTGGTTTGAATTTGCTGCCGATTAACAGTGTTATATGAATTTTGTCAGAGCGCACAATATGAAAGGAATCGTTTTGGCCGGAGGCTCCGGCACGAGGCTCTATCCCATTACCAAAGGGGTGAGCAAGCAGTTGCTTCCCATCTACGACAAGCCTATTGTATATTACCCGATTTCGGTACTCATGTTGGCCGGAATCAGAGATATCCTCATTATATCCACGCCGGCTGATTTGCCGGGCTTTCGCCGACTGCTTGGCGATGGCTCCGACTTCGGTGTAAGGTTCTCCTATGCCGAGCAGCCCTCGCCCGACGGTTTGGCTCAGGCCTTTATCATCGGCAAGGAGTTTATTGGCGACGATAGTGTCTGCCTTGTGCTCGGTGACAATATTTTTCACGGAGCAGGCTTTTCGCAGGTGCTCTACGAGGCTGTCCGCACGGCAGAGGAGGAGTCGAAAGCCACGGTGTTTGGATATAGGGTGAATGACCCTGAGCGGTATGGCGTGGCCGAGTTTGACAAGGAGGGCAACTGTATGTCGATTGAGGAGAAGCCCGAACATCCTAAGAGCAATTACGCTGTTGTGGGGCTTTATTTTTATCCGAACAGGGTGGTCGACGTTGCTGCAAATATCAAGCCGTCGGCACGCGGCGAGCTCGAGATAACGACTGTGAATCAGGAATTTCTCAAAGATGGCGAACTTAAGGTGCAGACGCTCCCTCGCGGTTTCGCGTGGCTCGACACCGGTACTCACGATTCGCTTGCCGAAGCCTCAATCTATGTGGAAGTGCTTGAGAAGCGTCAGGGGCTTAAGATAGCATGTCTTGAAGGAATTGCATACCGTCGCGGCTGGATATCGCGTGAAAAGATGATTGAGCTGGCACAGCCTATGCTCAAAAATCAATACGGACAATATCTGATGAAGGTTGTCGACGAGCTCGACCGCACCGACGACCCTAACATCGACTGAACTATGGAGATAATCAAGACCGAAATTGAAGGGGTGGTGATTATCAAGCCCCGCATTTTTGTCGACGCACGCGGATATTTTTTCGAGAGCTACTCCAAGCGCGAATTCGACGATAAAGTGCGTCACGTCGACTTCGTTCAGGACAACGAGTCGTGCTCGACTCGCGGCGTGATGCGAGGCCTGCATTTCCAGCGTCCGCCATTCACTCAGAGCAAACTTGTAAGATGTGTGAAGGGTCGCGTTCTTGATGTCGCTATCGACATACGCAAGGGTTCACTCACATACGGAAAACATGTTGCGGTTGAGCTTTCGGAGGATAATCATCTGCAGTTTTTTGTGCCTCGTGGCTTTGCCCACGGTTTTGCAGTGCTGAGCGATACGGCTGTGTTTCAGTACAAATGCGATAATTTCTATCACCCCGAGGCCGACGGCGGAATTTCTATCGCTGACAGCAGTCTCGGCATCGACTGGAAGCTCGACCCATCGACTGCAATTTTCTCCGACAAAGACACCAGACATCCCTTGCTCGCCGACTTCGATTCTCCATTTGATATCAATATAGACTTATACGCCAAATGAACATACTCGTCACCGGCGGCGCCGGATTCATAGGCAGTCATGTAGTGCGGCTATTTGTAAACAAATATCCCGACTACCGGATTGTAAACCTCGATAAACTTACCTACGCCGGCAATCTCGCCAACCTCAAAGACATAGAGGACAAACCGAACTATACATTTGTCAAGGCCGACATCGCTGATTTCGACACGATGCGTCGCATTGTGAGAGACTACAACATTGACGGCATCATACACCTCGCCGCCGAGAGCCACGTCGACCGCTCAATCAAAGACCCTTTCACTTTCGCACGCACAAACGTAATGGGCACGCTATCGCTGCTGCAGGCCGCCAAGGAATACTGGGAGTCGCTGCCCGAAAAATATGAAGGCAAGCTCTTCTACCACATTTCCACAGATGAGGTCTACGGCGCACTCGAGCTCACACATCCCGAGGGCGTACCGGCTCCCTTTACCACCAAGGCATCGAGCAAGGACGATATAGCTTACGGCACCGAGTTTTTTGTCGAGACCACGAAATACAATCCTCACTCTCCATACTCGGCATCGAAAGCGTCGAGCGACCACTTCGTGCGCTCCTATCATGATACTTACGGCATGCCAACACTTGTGACGAACTGCTCGAACAACTACGGCCCATATCAGTTTCCCGAAAAGCTCATACCATTGTTCATTAACAATATACGTCATGGTAAACCGCTGCCGGTTTACGGCAATGGCGAGAACGTGCGTGACTGGCTCTTCGTTGAAGACCACGCACGTGCCATAGACCTCATCTTCCACCGTGGCAAAGTGGCCGAAACCTACAACATCGGCGGCTTCAACGAGTGGAAGAATATCGACCTCATAAAGGTAATCATCAAGACTGTCGACCGTCTGCTCGGCAACCCGGAGGGGCAGTCGGAGCGCCTTATCACCTATGTCACCGACCGTCTCGGCCACGATATGCGCTACGCCATCGATAGCCGCAAACTGCAGAGTGAACTCGGCTGGGAGCCCTCGCTCCAGTTCGAGGAGGGTATCGAGCGCACCGTTCGCTGGTATCTCGACAACCAGGCCTGGCTCGACAATATCACCTCGGGCGACTATGAGCGCTATTATGAGGAGATGTATAAAAATCGGTGAGAAAAAACTGAAAGCAATTTTTCAATGTGACAACGAATACTTCTTTGTAAACCGAATATGTGGGGACGCGAGATTGATTTCATCCGCGACGCTCGACCCCGATGTGAGCATCAATGTCCAGGAAAACACCTACAAGCAATAGGTGACGGGTGCTGTCGGCGGAGCTGCAGGTGTGGCGCACATAGCCTCTGCCGCTGTAACTGATTGTCAGCCCAATGACAATGTCGAGACTCTGCGCTTAGCTCTCGATAAGCCCAATATCGAATCTCGCCCGCTTTGGAAACCCATGCACAGCCAGTATATACGTGCCAACCTACGTCGACGGTGTAAGCGAGGCTCTATTCGCTGTCGGTATCTGTTTGCCTGCGGTCCCTTACGTTACCGACGCCGATGTCTATTATGTCGTCGACACTATCAAAGCTTAAATAGACTACAGAGCTCACATAACATCGGCCGGGTGAGATTATGAGCCTTGAGCCGGCTCGATGTGTGTTGTGGCATGTACCGACATGTGTGGCAGAGCTCCGCATATGTGTCGCTCGGCGGCAGTGGCTATGCGGTGCGCGTCGCACACATTCATGTTTCCGTCGACTTTGATATGAACTTCGATGTATGCGTCGTTTCCGCTTTTGAATGTACGCAGGCAGTGCCATCCTTTAACACCGTCTGTGCCGGACACCGCTTTTTCGATCGACAGGCACTCTTCGTGCGACAACGAACGGCCGAGCAGTTCGCCAATGGCTGGCATAATCATCCTCACACTCACAAAGGTAATTATTGCCGACACTACAATAGCGGCAAAAGGGTCGAGTATGCGCCATTTCTCGCCAAGGAAAGAAGCTCCGGCGACACCTATTAGGGTTGCGACCGACGAGAAGGCGTCGCTGCGGTGATGCCATGCGTTAGCTTTCACGGCTTCGCTGTTTATGCGTATGCCTACCCTCATGGTGTAGTGAAATAGCCATTCCTTTGAAATTATAGAGAATGCAATGATGTACAGCGCCATAGTCGCCGGCTTCGGAACTACAGCACCCCGGTATATGAGAATAATTCTGTCGATGCTTTCGATAAGAATTGCCGCGGCCACTGCCATAAGTATGACGGACAGGATGACCGTGGCGAGAGCTTCGTAGCGTCCGTGGCCGAATTGGTGTCCCATGTCGGGCCTCTTGCGTGCGACACCGACCATGACGATGACAATGATGTCGCTGAAGAAATCGGAAAACGAATGTATGCCGTCGGCGACGAGAGCCGTGCTTCGCCCGAATATGCCTCCTGCGACTTTTGCTACAGCGAGCACGGCGTTGAGCCAAAATCCGACCCATGTGACGTGTCTGGCCTGATGCACGGCATCGACGGAACTGTCGTGGGCAACGATGTGTCTGCGGTTCTCTTTCATACTCAAATAGTCTGCCGGTGCGTCAGCGTATTCCCAGCAATTTATGTGTCTGGAGCGACAGCTTCCATTTGGGATGACATTTTATATATTCGATGCATTGGGCGAGATTTGCCTTGTTGTACGTATCGTCGCCGCGGTCGCAAGGCTGTAGATAATAACAATCACCGTCGGTAATGGTTGTGTCTTCGAGACTTTCGATATATTCGATATGATTCATGTCGAACAGCACTTTGAGTTCGTCGATACGCTGCAGTGCCGGTTTCTTTCCGAATTTCGGCGATACTGTAATCCAGTCGATATGCGGCTGTATATCGTCGTGAAGCCGGCGGGTGCCGTTTGTCTCCATATGAATTATTTTGCCGGCGCGACGTATGGCCTTGAGCAGTGAGGCGGTGATTTGCAGCGTGGGCTCGCCACCGGTGAGTACTACATGCCCGGCAGGGAATCGGCATATGTTTTCTATAATTTCGTCTTCCGACATTTCGGTGCCGGACTGATGTGTGGTGTCACAGAAGTCGCATGCGAGGTTGCAGCCTGAGAAGCGCACGAATACGGCCGGCGTGCCGGTGTAGCGGCCTTCGCCCTGCAGGGAGTAGAATATTTCGTTTACTTTCATGGCATCGTGGTATCAAACGAATCGTCGACATAAATTGCCGTGTTGCCTTCGCTTTCCTGCACTACAGCCTTATAGCACTCCGGGATACGGTCTACGACCCACCGGGCAATATTTTCGGCAGTGGGGTTGACCGGCAGCACGTCGTTGAGATGTCTGTGGTCGAGAGCTCCGTGAATCATATCTTTGATGTGCTTGAAGTCGCACACCATTCCGTCGGCATTGAGTTGCGTGGCGGCACAGTGGACAGTTATAATCCAGTTGTGACCGTGAGCGTTGGTGCACTTGCTTTGATAAGAAAGGTCGAGCCTGTGTGAGGCTGAAATTTCCATGCGTTTTATTACGTAGTACATGATGTATTCGAAGTTGTATGTCCTGCCGCGTTTTTTTCTGTCGCAGCGCAAATGCAAATTTACATATAAATTGCGAGAAAAATATATAGGCCGACTAAAAAGAAAAGGATGAAAGAAAACGACGCATCGGCGAGCAGCCTTGCTAATCGTGCTGCGGATACGTCATTCTTATTAATTAAAAAGGGTGCGGAGCATGGGAGTTGCAAGAGAGCTATTCGTAACGGATAACTTCGACAGGGCTGATGTTTGCGGCTTTCCGATCCGGATAACAGCCGTAGAAAATGGCGGTGGCGGAGCATTCTGCAATCGACTGCATGACCGAATGTAACTGCACGTAAACGGGTCAGTGTGCTATCAGATTTATTATATTAGTAATTTCGATGCCTCCTACGGGGTGCGAGATGCCGGCAATGCAGGCAAGAAGCATGGTCATAATGTTGCTTGTAATAATCTGTAATTTGCTGTGTTTTAAATCAACCGGCAGTTTCGTTCAATCAATCAGAGTGCGGGGTACAAAAAACGTCTGACTCCAATTACAGAGTCAGACGGATTTTTAATCTTAGATGCCGCTGCACAGCGGGGTCTGTGTATGGTTATTTCAGTGCGATAGGGTTTTTATTTGCTTGGTGCAGTCTGGGCGGTGTAGCTCTGCTGTTTGTTATTTGCAGCTTTGCTGTCGCGAGAAAAGCCTTTGGGGCGGTTGCGTCCGTGACGCATGTCCTTATACGCTATTTTGCCGTTTTGGCCTACCTTGGGCTGTCGGGACTGTCCGTCGTTGTTGAGGTAGAAGTTCTCGAGGAAAATCACATAGTTGTCGTTGCCGATAATGGCTTTTACTTCATCGAGATACTGCTTTTTTGCGGCGATACGCTCTTTGCGTTTGTCGGCATTGCGTTGGCTTTTGTCCTTGGCAGCCTCGCTGCGGGCTTTCATATTTTTTTCACGGAAAGCCTTGAGCTGTTCTTTCTGGGCATCGGTGAGGTTGAGGCCTTCGAAAGGATTTGGTCGGTTGGCCGGACGTACGCCTTTTTTGTTGGCGTCGTTGCAGGGAGCCTGTGTGGGGCAGTTGTTGCACACCTGATTGCATGAAGCCGGAGTGCAGTTATTGTTGCAGGTTTTGTTGTCCTGAGCGTTTGCGTTGAAGCCTGCGAAGGCAGCAATGATAAGTGCGAGACCTAATACTTTCTTTTTCATCGTCAAAATTTTAGTTTGTCTTTGTTGTTTTCTGGTTATAGGACGGCTTTAACGATTAAATGTTTAATTAGCAATCTCTTTTTAACTGTTTTTTAACGCTTTAGCAGCGACAGTTATAAAAGATGTGACAGAATCAAAAGTAATTTTACAACGCTGTAGGCGGATATAGTTTGTCCCACCATTCGGGTTCGTTTTTAAGATATTTTGCGAACCATGCAAATATGGTGTCCTGCCACTTTCGGCGCTTGTCATAGTCGAGAATGTGGTGGTCCTGATCTGCTACTGCCACAAAAGCCGTTGGGCATCCGAGGAGTTTGAGCGCTGTAAACATCTGAATGCTTTCGCCCACGGGTACATTGTGGTCGGCGTCGCCGTGGAGGAAGAGCAGGGGAGTATGTATCTTGTCGGCGTTGTACAGAGGGCTTTGATTTACGAACAGGTCACGGTCGCTCCACGGATATGATTCGGCCATCGACACCTCGCTGTAGCTGTAGCCCCAGTAGCCTTCGCCCCAGTAGCTGGTGTGGTCGCTGATGCCGGCATGAGAGATTGCCGCGGCGAAAATATCGGTTATTGTCTGGAGGTATTGTGTCATGAATCCACCGTATGAAGCGCCGATGCATCCTATGGCTTTGCTGTCGACATAGGGGTGTTCGACGCAGAATTGTTTTGTTCCTTCAATAATATCGCGTGCCGGGTCTGAGCCTGCTGTGTTGACGTGTCGCGACGAGAATTCCTGTCCGAATCCTGTGGCTCCGCTTGGCTGAATCACATATACCACATAGCCTTGTGCCGCATATGCGTGGTGTGGATAGCGGCTTTCGAAGTTGCGGCTTGTGGGGCTGCAGCCGCCGTAGTAGTTCACAATCATCGGATATTTTTTCGACGGGTCGAAATCAGGCGGCAGATAGAAACGTCCGCATATGGTGTCGCCGTTCGAGTTTACGAAATCCCAGGCTGATGTCCGGCCCCAATTTATGTCGGCGAGCTCGGCCGACATAGGTTCGTCGAGCAGTGTGGACTGCGCCTTTCTTGTATTATATATGTATAGGCGGTCGGGATTATCGATACTCTGTGCTGTAAGGGCTATCGCATTGCCTTTGTCGGGAAGTGAGAACGATTTCACGAGGTCTTGCCTTACCGGAATTTTTATGAATTTGCCATTGGCTGTATTGTAGGCGAACAAAGCCACACAGTCACGGTCTTCGGCTGTGAAATATATATTGCCGTCGGCCCGGCTCCAGTCGTATGATGATACGCTGGGGTTGAAATTGCGTGTGATTGCTTTGGTGTCACCGCCGGCGAGGTCGCAGATGAACAGTTGTGTGTCGGTCATGCTTGGAATTTTGCCTTCGGGTACATTCTTGCCTATGCCGTTGAATGCCTCGGGTGAACCGGAAACAAGTATCTTAGTGCCGTCGGGCGAGAACCGGGCCGAGCCTACGAAACCGTCGTCGGCAACTATAGTGTCGGCTTTAAGAGTTGCTAGGTCGACAGTAGCAACGGTGAATACTGTCGTCGGGCGCTTTTCGAGGCGTGAGCGCGAGGTGCTGACAAGTATTTTCGAGCCGTCGTCGGCAATGTCGAGCAGATACGTGTTGTGCGAGCCGAATGTCAAAGGACGCATTATGCCTGTGGCAATGTCGTAGAGGTGGAGCGATGTGCGGTCGCGCCAGCCGGGCTGTCGGTCTTCCGGCTCGATAATACGGTACACACCCTTGTCTTCTTTCGGACCGGACTCTTTCTTTGAGAAGATGATAAATTCTTCATCAGGTGAAATTGTGAAAACCCCGTCGGGTATGTTTTCAGCAAAAAGCGATGTTGTGCCGGTGGTGGCATCGGTCACTTCAATGGCGCGTCCGTCCGGTCTTGCCGCAGTGCGGAAATAGCGTGAGCCCGACGGCATCCATGCGATGCTCTCGTTGCTCCGGGCTATGGCTTGTCCGTCGATGGTCGACACAACCCACTCCCATGTAGTTTTTCCTCCGGGTAGGCCGGTATAATATGTAGTGATAATGTACTTGCCGTCGGGGGAGACCGAAACACCGCTTATTCTGCGTCCGTGCAGCACGTCGGTGAGCGTATAGAGCCGCTTGCCGTCGCCGATTTGCAGAGCCGAAGGATTGTCGGTGACTATGGAGACAGTCGCCGAGTCGGATGCGTGTTCGGGCAAAAGGTATTTTATATCTACACGATGTGTGCCGGGAGTGAACGCGCATTTGCCGTCAGATTTTTTTCCATCGACAAAAATCGTGTTCTTGCCGAGTCCATTGACTGTGATGCCCGGTTCTATATAAGAGGTGTTGCTGATATTGAATGAGATTATGCCGAGCGCAGGTGCGTCGGAAGAGGGCAGGGTCGAAATTTCGAGCCTGCGTCCTTGTTTCATTGTTGCCCGGCCAACAGGAGCCTCAAGCATCGAAGCAAGAGAAAATGGCTTGTTGTTCACATCTACGCTGTCGACAGAGTAGGGTGCCGGTATGGGATATGGTCCGGCAAAATCTGCCACAGTCACTGGTATGGTATCGGCGCTGGCGGCAAACACAGTGGCTGCTGCCAAATAAGTCAGGTATTGTTTCATTGCAAGATTGTTTTTCTGCTCAAAAGTACAGAAAAAAGAGCTATTTTCAAATTTTTTGTATAAAGCGCCGACAAATTGCCATATATAGCTGAAAAAACATGTTTTATAGCAGAATTCATAGTTTGCCTATAATCAATATATTACAATATGGTTTAATTAAATAAATGTTAAAATTGGTATTGGTTGGTAAAAAAGAAAGGCGAAAAATTTGCATTGAAGAAAATAGTGCTTAACTTTGCAACGTTTTTGAAAGCAAACAATTGTTTTATTACTAAATCAAAACGAAGATGAAAAAGTTAGTTTTAATGCTTGCTGTCGCATTCAGCATGTCTTTCGTAGCTTGCAACAAAGAAGCTAATACAGAAGCCGCTGCAGAAGCTGCTGCACCCGTAGTAGAAGAAGCTGTTGAAGTTGCTGTTGATACAGTTGCTGCTGACACTGTAGCTGCTGACACAATAGTTGCTGCTGCAGCTGTTGTAGCTGAATAATTTCAGCAATGCAAGGCTTGCACAAGCGGCAAGCAGACAACAAAAAAGCATAGAGGTCATTTGCTTACGGCGAGTGACCCTTTTTTTGCTGTTTTTTGTCGGTGCTTTGGCCCCTTGTGGGCGGATGTGGTAAAAACAGAATTTTTTAGCCGTTTTTCTTAGCGGTTAGACTGATAACTGTGCTTTTTTTGACAACTGTTGCTTAATTGTGAAATATTCGCTACCTTTGTAGGCGATTAACTACATCCTTTTTAATATAAATTACATAACTTAATATTGATGACTCGACATCCAAAAATTATTTCGGGCCTTGTTTTTCTTCTGGTCCTCGCAGGATGCTCTGCTCCTAAGAAGGTTACGTATTTTCACGATGCCGAAACAATACCCTCGGAAGTGCTTTCGCAAGCGCAAAACATTCCCGACCCGGTGATTGCTCCGGGGGACCTCCTCAATATAGAAGTAACCGGCGTTAATATGACTGCCATGGCTCCTTTCAACAAAGGAATCTATATCGACGACGAAGGCAAGATTCAGCGCACAAACAAGTATGTAAATCCTTATAGTGATTCGGGTTATGAGATTTCGACAGAATATTATCTTGTAAATTCTGATGGAAATATCGATTTTCCCATTATCGGACGTCTGCATGTGGGCGGCCTGACCAAAGAAGAACTCGCACAGAAAATCTGTAACGAGGTTTATCCTAAGTATGTGAAAGAAAAGCCAGCGGTCGACATCCGACTCATGAACTTCCGCGTCACTGTGGCCGGTGCTGTCCGTAATCCAGGTCTTTATCAGTCGAAGAATGAGCGAATGACTTTTCTTGAAGCTATTGCCCGTGCCGGAGATCTCGACATCAAAGGCGAGCGTGAAAACATTCTCATTTACCGCACCAATGCCGACGGCACACGCCATGTGGCACGTGTGAATATCCACGACAAGGATTTTCTTCTCTCGCCATATTACAATCTGCAGCAGAATGATGTTATCTATGTCGAGCCGAACAAATCTATGCGACAGAGTGCATGGCAGATGAATCCAGCCATTGCTTCGACGGTAACAATTGTCGGTGGCATGTCGTCGCTCGCATCTCTTATTATCGGTATCATTAATCTTACAAAGAATTAATTATGGAGTCTGTAAATCAGGAAGTCAATGCTGATGGCGAAAGCCAGATAAATATCACCGACCTGCTCCTCGATTATCTTGCCAACTGGAAGTGGTTCGTATTGTCGCTGGTCGTGTGCATTGCGGCAGCTGTCCTCTATATAGCTACGCGTATACCGGTTTATCAGATTGATGCATCGATATATCTGAGTGAAGACAACAGCAGCGGCCAGAACGCGATCAATCTAAGCAACGCCGCCGACCCCATGGTGGCCTTCAAGAACTATATCGACGAGACCGAGCTCGAAGTGCTTAAATCGCGAAACAATCTTCTCAAGATTGTCGATTCGCTGCAGCTGGCGTATTCATATTATAAAAAAGGTACACTTCGCGATGAGCCCCTTTATGAAGACAATGCAGTGTCGGCTTCGATGCCAAAGAGCAATCTGCATATGCTCAAATATCCCATTAAAATCGAAGTCTCGCCGACCGGCGACAGTACTTGTGATATCAAAGTGTCGACATTCTTCGATAAGGTGAGGGAGAACAAAGAGTACAACGATGTTACATTGCCCTACAGTATCGATTTGTCGCGTGGTACCGTCGTAATAGAGCGTTCGCCCGTAATCAAAGATTTTGACTATAGCGAATGTATCTATATACAAAATCCTAAGGCAGTTGCCAAAGAATTGTCGGAAAACCTCAATATCGAATTTGCTAAAAATTCGGAGAAAATCATGCGAGTAAGTCTTCGTGACGAAGTGAACAAACGTGGCGTGGATATTCTCGAATGCCTTCTCGATTTTTACAATAAAGATATCATAGAGGACAAAAACAAGTCGGCCGTGCAGACCGAGGCCTTTATCATTGACCGTCTGGTGATGATTAACAACGAACTTAAAGATGTCGAGACCCGTCTGCAGCAATACCGTCAGGTTCATAATATCACCGATTTGCAGGCTCAGTCGGCTTTGAATCTCAACCTTCAGAGCGATTACGAGAAAGAGGCTGCCGAAGTAGAAGCCGAAATGGCTATCTACGATGCTATTCAGGCAATAGTATCGAATTCCGATACTTACGAATCATTGCCTTCGGCAGTGAGCGACCCGACAATTTCTTCGGTTATCGAAGGATATAACCGCAAGGTGGGCCTGCTCAACCGTCAGCTCGAAGGCTCGACTCCTGACAACCCTCTTATCGTGAGCATGCAGCAGGAATTGAGCCGCGACAAGACCCGTATTCTTCAGAACCTTGTCACTGCTCGCCGCAACCTCAACACAAAACATAAATCGATACAGCGTCTCGAAAACCAGAGCCAGGGCAATCTTGCCTCGACTCCGAGTCTCGACAAAGGGTTTCAGGAAATCTTCCGTGAGCAGCAGGTCAAAGTGAATATCTACACCTTCCTGCTTCAGCGCCGCGAAGAAATTGCTCTTCAGAAAACTCTGGCCACAAATACCGCCCGTCTTATCGACGACCCCGATCCTGATAACGACGTGCCCGTATCGCCCCGTAAGGTGATTATTCTCGCGTTGGCTTTCCTGCTGGGCCTTGCCATTCCGGCAGTGATTATCTTCATTCGTCGCACTGTATTCCCCGTATTCAGCGACAAAGAAGAATTGCAGAAACTCACTCATGTTCCGGTAATCGGCGAAATCTGTGTCAACGAAAGCAAGAATTCCGACGACAATATTGTGATTGGCGAGAATGTGGCAACGCCTATTGCCGAGCTCTTCCGCCTGCTCCGCAATAATATCTCATTTACAAGCAAAGGCTCTGAGACCAAAGTAATACTTGTTACATCTACTGTCTCTGGCGAGGGTAAAACATTCATCTCTTCTAATCTTGCCATGACATATGCGCTTATGGGCAAGAAAACTCTCGTTATCGGCATGGACCTTCGCCGTCCTATGCTTGCCTATAACTTCGGGTTCAACAATGCTCGCGGTGTTACTACTTTCCTCTCGGGACAGGAACACGACCTCAACAGCCTTATACAGCAGTCGAAAGAGAATGACAATCTCTACGTTCTGCCTGCGGGCCCCATTCCCCCGAATCCCAACGAATTGCTGTCGTCACGCAATATGGACGAGTTAATCAAAATCGTGCGAAACGAATTTGACTATGTAGTCATCGACTCGGCACCGGTGGGTGTGGTTTCCGATACATATCTCATCCTCCGCCGCTCCGACATCCAGCTGTATGTGACAAGGGCAAACTACTCAACTAAAAATGCTCTCAGCGTGCTTCATGAAGCCGTGTCGACCGATAAGTTCCAATCGGTATATATCGTGCTCAACGGTGTGAATATGGGCGCCAACTCTTATGTATACCGCCGATATGGCCAGTATGGCCACTACGGACGCTATGGACGTACGACCAAAAACGGCTCTTATGGCTATGGCTACGGCTATGGATATTCGAGCAAAGATTCGGCCGGCAAGTCAAAGAAGAAATAATACGCCACTGCAATCCAAGCTACAACGGTCCGGGTCGAAAGCCCGGACCGTTGTTATAAATCTGCATAAACGCCCAGACGTTGCAAAGTTGTACGAAAGCGCTGCGATTTCCCTCGGTGGAGTGACGTTGGCTCCGGCCGGTGGCGATGATATATTTTTTATGCACATATGCGTGAATTTCGAGCAATTAAGTATTAATAAGGGGAGAATGCACAATTTTAATGCTTGATTTAAACAATGAATTAAAGATTTTTTTTTGTTATTAAAAAACTTTTTGTAAGTTTGCCATATCTTTCAATTTTAAAGTTTACCGGAAGAATAATTGACCGGTCATTATCATTATATGTCGCGCAATACGGAAGAGTTACAAGGATGCACGCTGCTTGGCAATCAGGCGGTGAAATATCTTGTTGATTATGCTCCGCAACTACTTGAGACTTTTGTAAATAAGCATAAAGACCGTGACTATCTCGTCACATTTACATGTCCCGAATTTACAACCCTTTGTCCTAAGACAGGCCAGCCCGATTTCGGAAAGATTCTTATCAATTATATTCCCGATGAAGCTATGGTCGAAAGCAAGAGCCTCAAGCTCTATCTTTTCAGCTTCCGCAACCACGGAGACTTCCATGAAGATTGTGTTAATATCATTCTTAAAGACCTTGTAGCGCTTATGAAGCCGCGCTATATCGAAGTCAAAGGAATATTCATGCCTCGTGGCGGTATCTCGATATTGCCGTTTGCCAATTGGGGTGATGACGCTCATCAGGATTTGGTGCGTCAGCGTCTTGTTGCATCATTCCCTTCTGAATTCTGATTACTATGGCAAGTTCTAAGAAAAATACTCTTATAGTTTTGTCGGGAGGCATGGATTCGGTGACGATGCTCTATGAATATGCTCCCGAGATAGCTCTGGCTGTCAATTTTACTTATGGGTCGAACCACAATGCCCGTGAGCTCGCATGTGCACGCTATCATTGCGAAAAGCTCGGCATCGAGCTTATGGTAATCGACCTCTCGTTTATCGGCAGTTGCTTCCACAGTTCACTGCTCGAAGGAGCAGATGCCATTCCGGAGGGAGACTATGATTTCGACAACATGAAGTCGACCGTTGTGCCGTTTCGCAACGGCATAATGCTCGCAGCCGCAGCCGGACTTGCCGAAAGCAACGGCCTGGGCACGGTGATGATTGCCAACCATGCCGGAGACCATGCCTTGTATCCCGACTGTCGTAAGAGCTTTGTCGATGCTATGGCAGCGGCAATTGCAGCCGGCACATATGAGGGCATTGAGCTCAAGGCTCCTTATACGCTCCTTTCGAAGACAGATATCGCTTGTCGAGGCAAACGTCTCGGAGTCGACTATTCAGCTACATATTCATGCTATCGCGGTCTTGAAAAGCACTGCGGCCGTTGCGGCACTTGCAAAGAGCGTCGTCAGGCACTTGCGGAGGCCGGAATCGACGACACAACCGAATACGAAGAATAATGAGATAATAAATAATAATTCATCAACTTTTTAAAATCAAGTCCATGGAATCTTTGATTAAATCCATCAGCGAGGCTTATGAGGCATTCAAAGCCGACGCAGCTCTTCAGGTAGAAAAAAACAACAAAGCAGCAGGCACACGTGCCCGCAAAGCTTCTCTTGAGATTGAAAAACTCATGAAAGAATTCCGTAAAGTTTCTCTCGAACAGGCTAAAAAATAATCGGCCTTTTCTACTAAAAAAATCAATGTCTGCTCTTGTCAGAAGATGAGGGCAGACATTGTTTTGGTCGTATCCATTTTCGCCGATATGTTTCATCGAGAACACAGCACAAATGTAGCAAAAAATTAAAAAATGGCGAAAAACAACTTTAAAATTTGCAAAGTAGAAAATTAAACATTACCTTTGCAGTCGCAAAAGGAGTGGTGCTCGAGTGGCTGAAGAGGCACGCCTGGAAAGCGTGTAACCGTCAAAAGCGGTTCGCGAGTTCGAATCTCGCCCACTCCGCAATAATAGACAGCGTAGATGAAATCCCGCAAGCAGTATTGTCGGCGGGATTAATCATATCTGATAGGAGTGCAAATCAAATCGGCGAGAAAGAAAAATATTGGAGTAAAAAGCTAATCGCAAACAACATTGATGAAAACACATTTCCCCGTAGACAGAATGCGTGCGGAAGCGACACCTTTCTATTATTACGATATGGAGCTTCTCGACGCCACAATCAAAGCCATTAGACAGTATTCGGATTATCCCGACTTTCAGGTGCACTATGCCGTGAAGGCAAATTCTAATCCGGAAATACTCAGGCGTATTGCAGCTTCGGGGCTTGGTGCCGACACCGTGAGTATAGGAGAAGTAAAAGCCGCTCTCGATGCCGGATTCTCTGCAGCAAAGACCGTCTTTGCCGGTGTGGGAAAAACAGACGAGGAGATTGCTGCGGCTCTCGAATACGGAATCGGATGTTTCAATGTTGAGTCGGAGCCCGAACTTTTTGTGATTGAGTCTATAGCCCGGCAAATGGGCAAGAAAGCGCCGGTTGCACTTCGTGTAAATCCTGAAATTGATGCACATACGCATCACTACATCACAACCGGTATTGCAGAAAATAAATTCGGTATTGCCATGTCGATGCTTCGTCGGGTGATTGACAGCTGTATTAAGTCGGAATGGATTGACTTGCAAGGCCTCCATTTCCACATAGGGTCGCAAGTGACCGACCTTACGCCTTACAAGATTCTTTGCGAGAGAATCAATAGGCTTCAGGAAGAGTACAGCGATATAGAGTTCGCATCTATAAATGTAGGAGGCGGACTTGGTGTTGATTATGACAATCCCGACACGAACCCTATTCCCGATTTTGAGGAATTTTTCAAGATATTCCACGAAAATCTGAAGCTGCGTTCCGGGCAACAAGTACACTTCGAACTCGGCAGGGCAGTAGTGGCGCAGTGTGGCTCTCTGATTACACGCGTGGTATTTGTAAAAGAAGGCGTAGACAAGAAATTCGTTATTCTGGATGGCGGAATGACCGAATTAATCAGGCCGGCGCTATACCAGGCGCACCACAAAATTGAAAACCTCACGTCAACATCTCCCGACGAAGAGCGCTATGATGTCGTGGGGCCAATTTGCGAGAGTTCCGATACCTTTGGCACTGATGAGTTGCTCCCTGAGACAAAGCGCGGCGACCTTGTGGCACTGCGTTCTGCCGGAGCCTACGGCGAAGTGATGGCTTCGTGCTATAATTGCCGTTCATTGCCGGGCTCACGATTCAGTCATAGATTTAGATAAAAAGAAGTAGTGATTTGTCACCGACGGCTCCGCTGATCCGTCGTGCTTTCTCTTGTAATCACACAACTCAGAGCTGTTATGAAAAATCTTCTGCTTGCCCTAAAAATGATATTGTTTCTCTGTGGTTGCAATCTTATAAATGCAGACGGACGAAACAACGCAGAGCTGGAAAATCAATTACTGACGTATATACAAGGCAAAGACGCCCGCATAGGTCTTGCCGTTATCATTGACGATAGGGATACCGTGTCGGTAAACGGACAAAAAGAGTATCCGATGATGAGTGTGTTCAAATTTCCGTTGGCTCTCGCCGTTGCCCGGACGATTGATTTGAACGGCAAGTCGCTTGATGAGACAGTCGACATCTGCGCTGATGACATGAAAGAAAACACATGGAGCCCTATGCGTGAAAAATACGGGCGGGAGTCGATTACGTTGAGCATCCGTGAGCTTCTGGAGTGGTCGTTGAAGCAAAGCGACAACAATGCTGCAGATATTCTCATAAAGTATGTAGGTGGCACAGAGAATGTATCGGCCTTGATGCACGACATGAACTTCCCTGAGGAAATTGTGATTAGCGTTACCGAAGATGATATGCATCGCGTCCCTTTTCTGTGCTACCGGAATCTCTCTACTCCTATTGCAATGGCCGAACTCTTCAACCGTTTCAACCGACTATATAGAAACCAAAGCCATACATGCAGTGAGATAGCGTTGATGTTGGAAGAATGCAATACCGGCCGAGATCGCCTGGCAGCGCCTTTTATTGGTTCGGGGGTGATAGTAGGACATAAGACAGGCACCGGCGACTCGCTTGTGCCGGGCCGGATTTCTGCCATAAATGATTGTGGATATATCAACCTCCCCAACGGCATGAGCTATACAATAGCCGTGTTTGTAGCAGACTCTGCCTATGGCATGAGCGAAACCTCGGCTATTATTGCCGATATCTCTGAAATAGTTTACGGTCACATAAGATAAAAGACCGTGGCGAGCTCCTTACACAGCTCTCTTCAGATCGGCTCAGTCGTCTCGACTCCATAAAGCATCTCGTGTTCAAAATTTGAGACAATGTTAATACAGGTTAAAATTGGGTGGAAATTTGGTCGTGTGGACATAAAACACGAAATTTGTCATTCGAATACACATGATACCATATAAGGGGCTGACTGGTTTTGACAGCGTGTAGAAGTGGTGTGTAAGCGTGCAGAGCTTTGAGACATATGCTCTTTAATATCAGGTCTCGAACAATCTAAATGGCGAAAACAACTACGCTCTTGCTGCTTGATTGAAGTACAGTAGATCAGCTTAATCGCCGCAAAAGTTGTGGCGACAAGACATCACCCGATTGTCCTTTTTCCGAGACTAATCGATATGGTGGTGCTAGTATATCGGAAATAGGAGACCCGGCACCTCGCAAGGTTTCCGAAATTTTAGAGGTTAAGGCCGCGGTTGGTAGTTTCAGGCCTGCCGCAGCTCGAAAATCAACTTGAAACTAAGCACGTAGAAAGCTCATTAGTTCCGCGTTTGGACGAGGGTTCGAACCCCTCCAGCTCCACTTGACGGGTCGGACAGATTCCGGCCAACAAAAGTCTAAACAAGACTAAACCGCACAATATCAACTTATTGTGCGGTTTTTTAATGCCTAAAAATGACGACTCAGGACCGTCATCGGACAGAAAAAAGACTGAACAAGACACCCATTGGTTGCAAATCTGCTACACAAAAATCGTGAGATGCCAAATGTAGCAGTTGTGTAGCAGTAAGTGTCGTAACTATGTTTTGTGCAGCACTTTACGAAACCGAAACTCTGACATAAGTCGGAAAATAGCGGCCAAAATCGGACATCTGATGGCACACAAGAAATGGAGTCCGGTGGCATAGTCCGAAGCTTACATTTGATACCTAATTTTCTATTCCCATGCACTCCGTCAGAATACGCAGGACATCATGTCCGCTATTCGTCCTCTATTGGCCGAGGTGAGTCTAAGCAAAATTAAGTTTAACTCGTTATGAATTTTGCAAGGGGGTAAAAACCCTGCGCAATCATAACCACCAAATCCAAATGTAAGATGAAACAGAGCACATTTAAGATTCTGTTCTATCTCCGAAGCAATCATGTCAACAAGGATGGTACATCCGCCATCATCGTGCGCGTGTCTATTGACGGAGAAAGACAGGACTGGAGCACAAAATTGGTTTGCGAGCCAGAAAGATGGGATGGGAAAGCCGGTAAAGCCACCGGTCGTTCATCCAAGTCTTTTGAGATCAATAACCATCTTCAGGATATTCAGACTATTCTGACCAATCATTTCTATGACATCCAGCGTCGTCACGGCTACGTTACCGTAGAAATGGTGCGCAACGCCTACATGGGCATCACCCAGCGGGAGGAATCACTCCTGAAACTCTATGAGCAGCATCTGGAGGACACCAAGAAGCTCGTCGGACTCAGCAAAGCCGACCCCACCTACCGCAAGTACGAAAGAATGTACCGCCGCGTGGTGGAGTTCATGAAGAAGAAGTACAATATCACCGACATTCCCCTGAGAGAGATAAAGTATCAGTTCATCGTGGACTTGGAGTTCTTCCTCCGTACCGAGTATAAATACTCGCAGAACACCACCTACAAGTGCATGAAGTTCTTCAAGCAGGTAATCAACAAAGCCATCCGCGCCGGACTGATAACCGTTGACCCCTTCAACGGCTACAAAATCTCCATCGAGCGTGTTGACCGTGGCTATCTTACCGAAGACGAGCTTTGCAAGATGATGCAGAAAGAGTTTGCCTCCAAGCGACTGGAACAGGTGCGCGACATCTTCATCTTCGCCTGCTTCACCGGGCTGGCATACATCGACCTCGCCCACCTCCGTGTCGACAACATCCAGAAGATGTTCGACGGTCGCTTGTGGATAGTCACCCACCGTCAGAAGACCAACACGAAGGTAATGGTACCCCTACTTCCGCCGGCCCTGAAAATCCTCAACAAATATGAGGGCTGCTACACCGACGGCCAGCTCATGCCGATAATCACCAATCAGAAGCTCAACTGCTATCTGAAGGAGATAGCCGACATCTGTGGCATCGAGAAGAACCTGACGTTCCATCTCGCCCGGCACACCTTCGCCACTACCATGACCCTCGGCCGTGGAGTGCCCATCGAGTCGGTATCAAAGATGCTCGGCCACACAAATATCCAGACCACACAGATCTACGCGAGAATTACCGCCGACAAAATCGGAAAGGATATGGACATTCTTTCCAAAAACCTCGGCAATCTCGATTTCTAAGCTGAACATTCCATAAGCCTCTTGCGAGTGCCGTTCGGGAATGCTCGGACGGCACTCGCTGTGTCCTGACGTGAGATTTTCAAAAAAATTTCCACAAATTTCTACTTTAACATTCATTAAGAGTATTTGTATAAGTCGCTGTTATTCAACGATGAATTATTGCGGATTTTAGAAAATCAAGCGTTTTTTATCCTACACTTATCCCAACTCTATCCCGGAGTTATCATAGATGCACCTCCTTTTCCCGAAGTAACTTTGCATCACAAACAAACCGCTAAACCCACCTGATATGGACAATTACGTTATGTTCCCCCCTCATCCCGATCTGGCACAAGAGGTACAGAGAATGCAAGGCACTCTCAGCCGTCTTGAAAAGTTTCTCGCGGCTCAGGATGAGAAAATTCATAAAGCCGAGGAATATGGATTTATCCATGAGCGGCTTCCCAACCAGCCTATGGTGAGCAAGGATGAGGCCGCTGCTATCCTCTGTGTATCACCCCGACACCTTCAGCGCATCCGAAAACGGCTGGTGCTGAAATGGAAGAAGGTCGGTCGAGAAACCCACTACTTCCTGAAGGAACTTGTGGAGGCTATCGAAAAGTTCCAATGTCCTTGGAATCCGGTGGCATACGAGAAAGCAATGAAACGTGTAACCCGATTACCCCGATATTGATATGACAGTATTAGAGAAAAGAGCAATCCTCTCTGATTTCAGAGCCATAATTGATGATCTTCGAGCAGAAATCAAATGTGAAATCAGACGCGAAATCAAGGAAGCCAGCAAAGAGATTTATGCTGTCCTGACAAATCAGGGTATCATTGAGCCGGAAGAAAGAGTTTTGACCAAGGCACAGCTCATGGAAATGTATAATGTCGGCAAAACCAAAATAGAATCCATGATGGCTGACGGTACACTACCATTCATAAAATCCGGTGACAGCCGCCAGTCCCGCGTGACCTTCCGCTGGGCAGATGCCAGAATCGCATTTGAAACCACAAGAAGATAAAAACCATACCACCATACACCAATAATTAACGTGCCTCTTTTCAGGCACAAGTTTCCAACCCCAAAAACTTCTAATTAATATGGCACAAGAGCTGAATCAAGAAGAAGTCCTTATCGCCCGCAACAACGACACCGGGCAGGTAGGCGCGGTGACCGGACTCAACGAGGACGGCACACCCAAAATGACCGATGTAAAGTCGGCGAAACTCTCTGACCTCGTGAAATTCTCAAAAGGCCAGAACCCTCTCGAAGCTTTTATGTCGAACTTCGTGCGCCAGTGCAAGAACCCCTCGACATTCGGATTCTTCCGCGTACCCGCCGACCGATACGACACGGTGGGCACCGTAATCGGCGACCTCGCCAAAGACCCTGTGGCGAATGCCGAGATACTCAAAGATAACAAGGTCGATGTGGCGCTCCCGGCTCTGAAAGTCGAGCAGTCCAAGCAGACAGAAACCTCTGCGGAACCATCGGAGCAGACAGCGGATGAAGCTCAATCTCAGACAACCATGTCGCAGGAACCCAAGTGGCAGGCTATCGACCAGTCGAAAATCGACTGGGATATGCTCAAAGAGAAATGGGGCATCGACAAAGAGGCTCTCGAAGCCTCCGGCGACCTGAGGGAGATGCTTTATAACCGGAAATCCAAGCTGGTGAATATCACCCCGACCTTCGGAGGAGAAAAATTCAGCATCGAGGCTCGACTCTCTTTCCGCACTGACCCCGACGGCAGCGTCAAACTTGTCCCTCACTTCATCCAGAGCGAACAGAAGCTCGACCAGTTCATGGGACACAAATTCGACAAAATCGATCAGGCAAATCTCAAAGAGAACGGCAACCTCGGTCGTATTGTAGAACTGATCGACCCTGCCACCGGAGAGAAAGTTCCATCGCTCATCAGCCGGGACCGCTACACCAACGAGCTGCTGGCAATCCCGGCAAAGGATGTCAGAATCCGTGACACTTTCGGCCAGACGAAGCTGACCATGCCGGAGATCATGACCCTGAAGAAAGGTCTTCCCCTGCCCCCCAAAGAGGTGGTATGCCGCGATGGAAAGACCCGCACGGGAATACTCCAGTACAATGTCGACCGCAAGGCTGTCGAATTTGTACCCAACGGCATACACTGGTATGAGAAGGTGGAGCAGGCAAAGCGTGCCGCCGAAGCCAAGAAAGAAGGCAAAGGCGAATCCGTTTCGACCGAGGCTTCGGAAAAGAAGGCTGAGAGGAAACCCAACTGGACACTCAAAGACGGCAGCATCAAGCCTCTCGGACAATGGAACAAGATTCCGCTCACCGAACAGCAGAAGGAAGACTACGCCAACGGGCGTGTCGCCAAGCTCGACAACATGGTCGATGAGAAGGGACAGCCCTGCACTGTCTATCTGTACTTCGACAAGGAGAAACAGCGTCCGGTGACATCGCTCAATGACCCGCGTGTCAAGGTCGCCGACGAATCCCGCACCCAGAAGGCGGTGAACAACGACGGTCTCACCAACGAGGAGACGAAGAACATCACCGACCCTCTGACCAAGGGACAGACCCAGCCGAAGGACGAAATCCAGCAAAAGCAGCAGCGTAAGCCAAAGGGCCCGCGACTCTGATTCCCACAGCAGAGTATAATCCACAACCACTGAACCCACGCGGATGAAACGCCTAGGGAGGGTCCGGAACCTCCCGACGCTTTCGTCTCAAAATTCCCAACTCACAATAAAAACATTTCAAATATGACAAAGAAGACACTCGTGACAGTCGTAACCGCCAACCGTTTCATGGCTGAGACCATTGCCCGCGCAATCGGCGCAACCTCCGAACTCGAAGGCTACTATCATGGCAACGGCTATGCCGTGACATGGACCAACGGCGAAATCATCGAATCCGAATACAAGCATGGCGAAAAGTTCGTCATGAACTCCGGTCAGGACATGCGCCAGATGTACGCGCACCACTTCAATTTCAGGATGCGCAACTATGATGCGCTGCTCGGCTGGGAGAAGTCGAAAGCCGACGAAGCCCAACTCTCCGTAATCAAGACGCTGTGGGCAAAAAGCAATGTCGTCGTCAACGCCATGGAACCCACATTCGAAGGAGAACTGGCGTTCCTGAACCTGTACTGGTATCTCCGTATGCCGGTGACTGTGCGCCGCGCATGGCTTCCACGTCTGCGTAAGCCCATCATCATCCGGGCTGTCGAGAACGGCACATATTCTCCCGACAAGCATGAGGCATGGCTCGCGGAGGAACTCGTGAATTTTTTTCTCAAAGCCAATTCCGAGGCCGCAGGAAAAGACCTCGACATCGAATCGGCTGAGAACGAATCAGCCGATGAAAGCGGCGACGTGGAACTGAATATCGTGAAGGGTCAGACTCTTCACAACATGGTCACCCTGTGGATGGATGCCACTATGGAACTCGGCTACGATTTTGAGCCGACGTTCCTCATCGCCCACAAACTTTACGCCAAAGGGCTGATCTCATACCCCTACCTCTACCAGAACGGCATCCCCGGCAATGTTTATGACTCCATGCGTCGTGACTTCCGTGTGCTGGAACACAACCCCTGCTACGGCCGGATGGCTAAAGAAGTGGGATGGCTCAGCACCCGCAACACCTTCCACAATGGCGAAACGCCCTATAACGGTCATGGCATAGTCACGACCGGGCTGCATCCCACCGACCTCAGCCGTGACGAGGAAAAACTCTACAACCTCATCGTGAAGCGAGTCATCGAGGCCTTCACCCCCGACGAGAATGATTTTCAGAAGAAAGCCCGCAAGAAGCGTAAATCCCACAAGAAAGCGGGTTAAGAGGCTTGAAAATCAGCTAAAATATCAATAACTCCTCCCGAATGTCCCGAAGATTTTGTATCTTTGCACTTGATTCAACGTCATATAATGTTTTTGTTTCATTTTTGACGTGGATTTAGTGGTTGGACATCGGGCGGGAACCCGGTGTCCTTTTGCTTATATGCCTACCATACACCACTTTAAGCAAACAGGATTTCGGCAAACCACTAAATTCCCCACCATAATGAAACAATCTCATGAAAATGAGATGGACTATTTCGCAGCCTATCTCTACGGTCACCTACGTGACCACCGCTTTCCCGAATTAACAGACCCAGAGTTTATCAATACCCGCGCCGGCGAAGCATATAAGACCATGACCCACCTTATCCTCGAAGGGCGCAGTCAGTCCGTAGCCGAGGAACTCGCCATGCGTGTTCTTCTCGAAGGTCACTATGTGTCCCGTTGGGATGTGATATTCAACCTCCTTGAAGAACTGTTCCACAACGACCTGCCGACTGAAGAAGCAAAAATTGAGTGGGCAGAATTACTGCTCGGACTCCGTTACGTCAACGCCATACTTGACAAGTATGAAGTCAACGGGGACTTCCTCAGCAGAGAAGATTACCCGAGGCTACAGAACGAGTTAGCGGGTACCATTGCGGACATTTTAGAACAATACCGCAATGAGTTACAATAGACTACAAACAATGCGCGACAACATCGAGGCGATACGGATGGCGTTTAGTCTCGGTGTCAAGGGGCGCGGGGCGCAGACTGCCGAGGAGATTGCAGTGCTGCGCAAGTATGCCGGATTCGGTGGGTTGAAGTGTATTCTCAACGATGCCAATGAACTGGCGGATGCCGCCAAGTGGAGCAAGAGCGACATTGAACTGTTCGCGCCTACGGTAGAGCTGCGTCGGCTGATTCACGATTATTCTCGTGATGATAAGGAGTTTAACCGCTATATGGAGTCGTTGAAGGCGTCAACGCTGACAGCATTCTATACCGACAACCGTATTGTTGATGCTATTTCCGATGCGCTTAAATATCAGGGTGTAGAGATAAAAAGTTTTCTTGAACCGTCTGCCGGACAGGGAGCGTTTATCGACTCTTTCCTGCGCAATGACAGATACCCCGGAGCCGAGGTGTTGGCTTACGAAAAGGACTTGCTCACCGGTAAAATCTTGTCAGCCCTGCACCCGTCAATGCTGACACGCATAGAGAGGTTCGAGAAGATTGAGAGTGACTTCAACGGTTACTTTGATGTTGCTGCCTCCAATGTTCCTTTCGGAGATTTCGCGGTTGCAGACCCGGCTTATGCCGTTAGCAAGGAGATTGGCTATCGTCAGGCTTCCAAGTCGTTGCACAATTACTTCTTTCTCAAAGGTCTTGACCAAGTGAGAGAAGGAGGCCTGATTGCCTTTATCACATCGCAGGGTGTAATGAACGCCGCTTCGCCTTTCATAAGAATGGAGCTTGTGAAAAAGGCTGACCTTGTGGCGGCTCTGCGTCTGCCCAACAATACGTTCAGCGAAAATGCTGGAACAGATGTCGGCTCTGACCTGATTATTTTCCAGAAGCACACCGAAAAGAAGTCTTTGTCGGCTGATGAAGAGTTTTTCATTCAATCGGTAGTTGACCGGGGTACAAAAGTGCCAGGCAACAAGTTCTTTCAGGCGTTTCCGCAGAATGTTATATGCACCGACGCCAAGGTTGGCAATGACCAGTATGGCAAACCTGCTATCGTGTACCACCATGACGGAGGTGTCGATGGCATTGCACAAGACTTGCGTAAGGCACTCGACGAGTCGTTGCACCTGCGCCTGAATCTGGAATTGTATAATTCCAAAGGCATTAAGCCGCCTACACCTGACCCTGTTACGCCAACTCCTACACCCAAGCAGGATGCGAAGGTGGAAGTTCCAAGAGCTGAAAAAAAGTCGAGCCATACCAATACACCTCTGATGCAACAGTATCAGGAGATGAAAAAGAAACATCCTGATGCTGTACTTCTTTTCCGTGTGGGTGATTTCTATGAAATATTCGGCAAGGATGCCGTGACAGCCTCGGAAATATTAGGTATAACTTTGACCCGCAGAGCCAACGGCAGGGACAATTATATTGAATTGGCTGGCTTTCCGCATCATGCTCTTGACACATATCTGCCCAAACTTGTGCGGGCCGGCAAACGTGTGGCAATCTGCGAACAGTTGGAAGACCCGAAGCTGAAAAAGACACCTAAGCAGAAGGTGGTTGAAACGGTTACACCCAATCAGCCTCCAAAAGCGGAGCCTGAGCCGGAACCAAAGCCTGCCCCCGCTCCTGTTGATTCATCAAAAATGGAACCAGCCAAGGATATAGAGACCGACGGCAGTCCTGATTACACCGATAATCCCGACCCTCGCCTGTTTGCCTACAATCTCTTCGGCGAATTGGAGCCTATCGGCAAACCCCGCCGTCAGCCGAAACAGGCTGAGGATGCCCCCAAGCCGAAACCGAGTGTCGAAGTCAAGGACATACCCGTAAAGAAATTCCGTCCGCTCAATGAAAAGGAGCTGGAGTTTTATGGCTCTCTTAACTGGGAGGACAATCCGCCCATCAATGGATTCTACGAAACCATGATGTCTATTGCCCACCGCCAGCTTGAAGAAATTCGTCTGGAACGTGAGGCGGAAGAAGCCGCCAAACAAGCCGCTGCAAATGGCGAGACTATCAACGAAAGCGGCACCGTCATTGAAAGAACCGAAGGCGACTTCATACCCGGCAGACAGCCAAGAGTGGTTCCACAAAAGCCGGAGCCTGTCGAAAGGGATATGTCTCCCCGTCCTTTCTCGGAGGACATTCAGTTCTTCCACCATAACGGCAGTATGGTCGTTCAGGACGGCATGGTCGGATTCCTCTCGGAAGTCCGCAAGAACGGAGCAACATTCAATCCGTTGGAGTTGAAGCCGGAACAGGCGAAACGCGCCATGCTCTATGTCACCCTGTCGGAGACATACCAGCAACTCTACAACTACGAGGCTGAAACGCACGAGGCAAGTGCCGAGCTGCGCGAACACCTCAATCAGTATTATGATGAGTTTGTGGAGAAATACGGTAATCTCAACGAGAAACAGAATGTGAGATTTATTCTCATGGACGCCAATGGGCGTGACGCACTGGCATTGGAGCGCGGCGAGAACGGTAGGTTTGTCAAGGCTGACATCTTCGATCATCCTGTTTCATTCGCTGTGGATGAACTGACAAGTGTCGATACTCCTATGGAGGCGTTATCTGCATCGCTCAACAAGTTCGGTGCCGTCAATCTGGACTATATGACCGGATTAGTGGATATGTCCGAGGAAAATCTGATTCAGAGTCTGGAGGGACACATATATTATAACCCTCTGGTGGAGAATTATGAAATCAAGGACAGGTTTATCGCCGGAAACGTGGTGCAGAAAGTCGAGGATGTCAAGGCATGGATTGACCGCGAAGAAGAACGTATCAAAAACTTCCCCGGATATGACGGCATCGAGCCATATATCGCTATGGCGCAGGATTCTCTCAAAGCACTTGAAGAAGCCACCCCGCGAAAAATCACTTTCGCCGAACTTGACTTCAATTTCGGCGAGAGGTGGATACCCACCGGCATATACTCCGCTTACATGAGCAATCTGTATGGCACCGACATAAAGATTGCCTATTCATCCTCGATGGACGAGTATTCATGTGACGCGCCACGCAAGAACATGAAGATATGGGAGGAATTCTGCGTCAGAGGCTATTACCGCACATACGACGGCATAAGCCTTCTGAAACACGCCCTGCACAACACCGTCCCCGACATCAAGAAGTCTGCCGGAAAGGATGAGAACGGCCACGATATCAAGGTGCCTGACAGCGAGGCGATTCAGCTTGCCAATACCAAAATCGACGAAATCCGCAACGGTTTTGCCGACTGGCTCGAAGCGCAGTCGCCTGAGTTCAAGGAGAAACTCTCTGACCTCTACAACCGCAAGTTCAACTGCTTTGTGCGTCCGCAGTATGACGGCAGCCACCAGACGTTCCCCGACCTCAATATGAAGATGCTCGGAGACCGCTACGGCATACACTCCGTGTATCAGTCGCAGAAGGATTGTGTGTGGATGCTGTTGCAGAACGGCGGCGGCATCTGTGACCATCAAGTCGGGACCGGCAAGACACTGATAATGTGTATGGCGGCACATGAGATGAAACGTCTCGGACTTGCCCACAAGCCGATGATTATCGGAATGAAGGCGAATGTGGCAGAAATTGCCATGACATACCATAGTGCCTATCCCAACGCGAGGATTCTCTATGCCGATGAAAAGAGTTTCAAGGCGGACAACCGTGTGGCGTTCTTCAATAAAATGAAGAACAACGACTATGACTGCATTATAATGTCGCACGACCAGTTCGGCAAGATACCGCAGTCGCCCGAAATCCAGCAGGAGATTCTTCAGGCGGAACTTGACAGCGTGGAGGAGAACCTTGAAGTTGTCAGGCAGCAGGGGCATGACGTGTCACGCGCCATGCTGAAAGGTCTTATCAAGCGCAAGGAGAATCTTACCGCCAAGATTGCCACCATCCAGTATCAGATGGAGCAGAACCGCGACAACGTGGTGGACTTCAAACAGATGGGTATCGACCACATATTCGTTGACGAATCTCAGAACTATAAAAATTTGATGTTCAACACCCGTCACACCCGTGTCGCCGGTCTCGGCAACGCCGACGGAAGCCAACGCTCCCTCAATCTTCTCTATGCTATACGCACCATTCAGGAACGTACAGGCAAAGACCTAGGGGCGACCTTTCTCAGTGGCACGACAATCTCCAATTCTTTGACTGAACTGTATTTGCTCTTCAAGTATCTACGACCGAATGAGCTGGAGCGGCAGGAAATCCGCAGTTTTGACGCATGGGCGGCTATCTTCGCCAAGAAGACAACCGACTTCGAGTTTTCCGTCACCAACAACTTGATTCAGAAGGAGCGTTTCCGCTACTTCATCAAGGTGCCGGAACTGGCGGCATTCTACAACGAGATAACGGACTATCGTACCGCCGAGGATGTAGGTGTTGACCGGCCGGAGAAACGTGAGATTCTTCACAACATCCCTCCGACACCGGCGCAGGAGGCTTTCATCGAGAAACTGATGAAGTTTGCCGAGAGTGGCGATGCCACGATACTCGGCAGGGCGCCATTGTCTGACACCGAGGAAAAAGCGAAGATGCTCATTGCCACGGACTATGCCCGCAAGATGGCTCTTGACCTCCGGCTCGTTGACCCTTCATACGGCGACGATCCGAACAACAAGGCCAGCCATTGCGCCAAGATGATTGCCGAATACTACCGCAAATACGACGCGCAGAAAGGTACACAGTTTGTTTTCAGCGACCTCGGCACATACAAGCCCGGCGAATGGAATGTCTATTCCGAAATCAAGCGCAAGCTGATTGAGGATTATGGTATCCCGGCGCATGAGATACGTTTCATTCAGGAGTGTAAGACGGAACGTAGCCGAAAGGCTGTCATCGAGGCTATGAACAGCGGTGATGTCAGAGTTTTGTTCGGTTCGACAACCATGCTCGGCACAGGCGTGAACGCCCAGCGCAGAGCGGTTGCGGTCCATGAACTCGAATGCCCCTGGCGACCGAGTGACCTTGAACAACGTGAGGGCCGTGCGATACGAGCCGGCAACGAGATTGCCAAGTTGTATGCTGATAACAAGGTGGATGTAATCATCTATGCTGTCGAGAAGTCGCTGGACTCCTACAAGTTCAATCTTCTTCACTGCAAGGCTACTTTCATTGCCCAGTTGAAATCCGGTGCTATGGGAGCCAGAACCATTGACGAGGGTTCGATGGATGAGAAGAACGGCATGAACTTCTCGGAATACATGGCTATACTCAGCGGTAACACCGACCTGTTGGATAAAGCGAAACTCGAAAAGCGCATAGCGGCATTGGAGAGTGAGCGCAAATCCTTCAACAAGGGCATCGGAGACTCCCGTTTCAGACTCCAGACCATCAGCCACGACATCGCCAACAATGAGGCGGCTATCGCACGGATGAAGGAAGACGCTGCCAAGTATCAGTCTGCTGTTCAGCGAGACAAGGACGGCAATCCGGTCAACAGTCTTGTCCTTGACGACTGTAAGTATAAGGATGAGCAGAACATGGGCATCTACCTGCAAGGATTGGCTCGCACGACCGACACCCACGGTAAATACGTCCGTGTCGGCGAGGTCTATGGCTTCCCGATAAGCATAATATCGGAGCGGACGGTCGTTGACGGCAGAGAAGGCATCCAGAACCGTTTTGTTGTCGAAGGCAACTACAAATACAAGTTCAACAACGGCTTCATTGCCATGAGCGACACACATGCCGCCTGCATGAACTTCGTCAACGCTCTGGAGAAAATCCCCGGCATAATCGCCCAGTACGAGGAACGCACGGCCAAACTCAAGGCCGATGTTCCAGTTCTCGAAGGCATCGTCGCCAAGACATGGGGCAAAGAGGATGAGTTAAAGGCGTTGAAATCCGAACTTGCCGCCCTCGACCGCAAGATTACCGCCGAACTTGCCCCTAAACACGATGAAAAAGACGGCGAGGAAGTCAAGCGGGATGAGCAGCCACAGCAATCACAGCGGGTCGAGAACCCGGCACAATCCTCCGGCTCAAAGGAGTCGATGGTGGCTGAACCTATTTATATGTATGCCTCACGGCGTACTTTCACTGGATTACGATAGATGGCAAAGCCGACAGCTACTGAATTGGATTCAATGCTGTCGGTTTTGTTTTTTGCACTTTATTGTCAAAAATGGGCTACAAATTCCAAGACTATCTTATTTTGTTCTGAAATTGCCGGAGTTACACCTTCGTTGTAAAAATATTGCTCATAGTTGAAGCGAATATCCGCCTGCAATGATTTCTTTCCCATGCTGAATGTAACACCACCGGTCAGTCTGTGTCTTTCAGGATCATCTATTTTTAGATTGCCGGATTCATCTTTCGTACCTTTGCTATGGTCTGACATATAGTCATATCTACCGAGGAATGATATGGACGTCAGCCCCTTTTTCAACGGAAGTCGATATGCGGCAAATGCGTCAACAGCATTTACAGGAGCGAAAGAGCCGTGGGCATAATGCTTGCGGAGGTACTCAGCCTCAATGTGCCATCTCTGATTTTGCCAATAGGCTCCTGCATCGTACATCATCACGTTCACATCCCCGGCATTTGCCTTTTGGCAACTGAGTGTTATATTGAATTGCCGGGCAATCATAGTATTCGCCTTGAACGAGAAATTATAGTTGTCGGTCCAGAAATTTTTTTGATTTGTAAGTCCCGAGCCGTTGAATATACCCCCTTCAAGAGTAATGGGCATACGGTCATTGAACGTCCATGACGCTGATGCTCCGACATCGCGCACATTGCCGACCTGCTTTGCTATGAAGGATCGGTTGGCGAAATACTGTAGATGTGGTGAACGATGAGCGTCAATGGTAAACGGCACTCTCATCTGACCGAAGGTGAATTTTAACGCATCCTTTGGTTGCAGTCGCACGTATGCGTCGAGCATCTTTATTGTTCCCTCGTCAGAAAGGTCTATCTCTGCCTTGTATCTCACAATGGGAATCACCTTGCCTTCCACGCTCAGCCGTGCATTGCGTATCTCGAAGCGTCCCTTGTCTATCTGAGGTTCATATTCATATTTGGCACGGATTGTTCCGTGTATTTCAGGAATGAATGGATTTTTATTCTGAGCCACGGCAGACATTGCAATTACGGACAACACCGCCGTCATAATTAAAATTTGTTTCATGCTGTCTTTAATTTATTGTTGGTTTCGATGTTTCTGAGTGCCTGTGAAAAGGAGCTGACAAAGGAATGAAGATAATACAGGAGCATAAGATAGGAATATGCGGGTGCTCCTTCATCAAAGTCTTCATGGGTCATCCCTTTGGAATGTACGGCTATGCTGTGTTCTATAAAATCCTTCTCCAGACCTGTGTCTCCGGCAATCTTTATTATATCGTCATCAACACCGAGGATGCCGTCAGCCAATCGAGATAGCCTGACAATTCCTCCACGGATTGTCTCAATCTCGCATTTGTATGAAATCGGGATATAACTGTCGGGGGAAGTGACAAGATGCCGTGTCGTTTCGGCTATCTTGTCAGTGGCCTCAAGCATATATTCGCAATATAGTGAGGTCTTACCGATCTTTCCTTCTGTGTCTGCCGAACAATCCCGGACTTTATCGCTGATTATATCAATGGTCTGAGATCCTGTTCGATGGTTCTTACAAACCTCAATATTGTCATTGCTTGAAAGACATTCCAATGCTTTGTCGATAATCGGGCCACATGACTGCATCGTCATAATCAAACACGACTTTCCAACAGGCCGACCAGAAGAGACAAGACAAAATCTTTCCTTTATTTTTCGTCTGCTGATATGTCTTTGCAACATGACAATGATTCCTGCCAGAGATATGATGGAGATAACTGTTATGCACATGATTTATAAGTTTTCTTTGTTGCAAAGTAACCTCATTTTTATTTCACGTTTATATCGGAAATATTAGATAAATATTAAATCGCTCAGACGATTGCAATACAAAAAAGATGGAAGAATAAATCTTCCATCTCAACCTTAGGAACAATCTTTCTTACCTTAGACTTTATACTGTCGGCATCACGATTTTTGCCGGGCGGGTACGGAACTCCGAGTCGCGCAGTTTAGCAAACGCACGAAGGTATTTACGGATTGACGATACCATTTCCTGCGTCTCCTGAAGCATATTGACATATACATACAGAACAGACATTGCCGATGTGTCCCCGTCGCGAAGCTGGTCATGCACACGGTGATATGTATCGGAAACGGTATCCTTGATTTCGTCGCAGTGTCGGCGAAGATTGCCTATTGTCTCGGTGTCACCACTTCTCATAAGTCCGAGAGTATCGTTGAAAAGAGTGCTTATTTGGGTTCTGATTAACTCGTATTCAGTGGCATATCGGGGCGGCAACGGGAGGAAGTTATTGTCGATGTGTTCCTTGCACACTTCGTTGATGCGTCGCAGGTTATATAGTATACCCATGCAGCAGTTATTACTGAGATAGAACCATGTGCTTTTTTCTATCGACATCTCTCGGGTCAGGTGACGGAAGCACAGAGTCTCTTTGCGGCGAGCATTTTTAAGTATCGTTTTCTGACGTGCAAGGCTTGACTCTGTTTTGCTCAGCACCCCGGAACTTTCAGTTATGAAAGCTGATGTTATATCCCGGTATTTTTCCTCGGCATAGGTCATGAATTTCTCCTGTTGTTCCGTGATATACATCATAAGCAACGGCCATGTCTGCGTTTTATCCTGAGTGGATATTATGGTCTGGAACAGTGCATCGCCATTGTCTTCCTCAGTCTTCTTTCTAAATCTCCGATTGCTGTTGATAATTATGAATATCGTCAGAGCCGCCAACAGAAGCATAACCCATTGTCCGCCATAGTGCATAGCAGCGACAATCATTCCCGCACCGATAAACGCCGCTCCCGCAGTCAGGAACCAACCACCAATTACTGAAATCACACCGGTGATGCGGAATACCGCACTTTCACGACCCCATGCTCTGTCAGCGAGAGAAGTACCCATAGCGACCATGAATGTGACGAAAGTAGTTGACAGGGGCAGTTTTAGTGAAGTACCGAAGGCAATAAGCGCGCCGGCAAGTACCAGATTTACAGAGCCGCGTATGAGGTCGAAAGCCGCCCCTTGATCCATAATGGTCTCATCCACATTAAAACGGCGGTTGAACCAACGGCGTACTTTTATCGGTGTCACACGGCGCACCCAAGATAGAAATGATAAAGTCCATCTAACCAATCTTCTGGCGATGCGGGATGAACCGAACATCTCATCGCCACCCTGCTGGCTTCCGAGTCCGATTTCAGTCTTGGTCACATTCCGGGCTTTTTTTGACGTTGCAAGTGACACCACCATTATGACACCGGCACCGATTAGGAAATATATCGGGGTGTTTGCCGGGCCGTTGAGCGAATCCATAAGGAAGCCTTTGGAATCTCCGCCGCCGTTGGCTATAAAATCCTGATATGAAGCCAGACCGCTCAAGGGAACACCTATGAAGTTCACAAGGTCATTTCCGGCAAATGCCACGGCAAGCGAGAATGTACCCATCAGCACAATCACTTTCAGCACATTGACCTTGCAGATATGGAGCAGTTGCATCAGCACTGTAAAAACTGCGAAACAGGACAGTATAATTAACGCTGTATTGTTTTTTATCCACGCTTTCAGTTCAGGGGTCATAAAAGAAAGATCCTTTGCCCCTTTAATCAGGAGGAAGTAAACAATCGCAGTGGCGCAGATACCGCCGAATATCCCTATCTTCCATTTCAGATTGCTCCGGTAATTGAACGAGAACACCATGCGGGATATGAACTGCACCACCGTACCGAAGAAAAAGGCTATCGCAACAGACAGGAATATTCCGAGAATAACCGACAAGGCTTTCTCTGTGTTAAGCAAGTCATCAAAACCGAGACCGATGCCTCCCGCCATTTTGATAAGAGCTACAACGAATGTAGCACCCAAAAGCTCGAAAACCATTGACACGGTTGTCGATGTCGGCATACCCAGCGAGTTGAAGATGTCGAGAAGGATGATGTCTGTGACCATTACCGCCATGAAAATGCAGATAAGGTCATAAAATGAAAAATGCTCGGGACGGAAAATTCCGTGCCGGGCAATCTCCATCATACCGTTGCTCATCGCCGCACCGATAAAAACACCGATGGAAGCGACAATCAGGACTCTTTTGAATGATGCCGCCTTAGACCCGATTGCCGAATTCAGGAAGTTGACAGCATCGTTACTCACACCTACTGACAGGTCAAACACAGCCAGCAGAAACAGAAAAATTACTACGCAAAGAAACAGTATTTCCATTGTTGTCTTAATTACTTATTCTGCTGCAAAGTAACTAAGAAAACATTTCATGAATATTTCAAAATCCTTAACCATTTATTAAAACTACCGAACAGTCAGAGAGTTTAATTGCGGTCAAACCGTATATAGCTCTGTTCGATGGGTTTATATGTGGGGTCATCCCACAGGCGGCTTGAAATCATCAGGTCGGCACTTATACGGTTGCAGGCAATCGGCACGTTGTGGAGACGACATTGACGCAAAAGCATCTGAATGTCCGCCTCGTGGGGCTGCGCATTAAGGTCGTCTATCAGGAAAACAGCGAGGTCAATCTCGTTTCTTACCACCATTGCGGCTATTTCGGCATCACCGCCCATCGGACCCGAGTTCATACATTCGACTTGAGCATCTATTCCTGCTTCTGAGAAAGCATTCTTTATAAGCCCTCCGGTCGTGCCGGTACATACCAGCTCATGTTGGGAAAGATATTGGGCGTTGAATTTTACCCAATCTACCATATCGGCTTTGCGTTGGTCGTGAGCGACAAGCGCAATTTTCAGTTTTGTCTTCATTTTGAGTTCCTTGAAAATGTTATTTTGAATAATAATCCTCCAGAGCATTTATTTTCGGCGATAATCTCGCCACCATGCATAATCACGGCGTTTTTCACTATTGAAAGGCCGAGTCCTGTTCCTCCCGCCGCACGCGACCGACCCTTGTCGATGCGATAAAACCTTTCAAACAGCCTTGGAAGGTGTTCGGATGGTACACCGCAACCGTTGTCTGACAATGTTAACGTCACCTTGTCGCTATCCAAACCGGTTAATCCTATTTTTATCCTTGTTCCTCCACTATAAACAATGGCGTTGTCGATAAGGTTGTTGAACACCGCTTCAAGCAACGGCGAATTTCCGGCCATAACGATGTCGCGGGAAACAAAATTCTCGATTGTTATCCCTTTTGTGGCGGCAAGTATCTGTCGGTCCTCAACCACGTCATTTATTATATCAGTGAGATTGACCTGTTCCTTTATGATGGAGGTGCTTCCGTCATCCATGCGCGTAAGGAGTGACACATCGGTCAGAAGCCGCTGTAGCCTTTCCGTGTTCGTAAGGCAGCGTTGCAGGAACAACGTTTGCTTTTCATCGCTCATATTCCTGTGTGCCAGCATCGTTTCCACGCTGACCCTGATTGACGCTACGGGAGTTTTCAGTTCGTGATTTATATTGTTCGTGAGTTGCTTTTTGATGCGTTCCTTTTCAAGCTGCTCATGAAGAGCGGCACGATGCTCGCTGTCCCTGTCTGCCACCGCCTGTTGCAGACGGGCATATAGACGGACTATGTGGTTTGAAATCTCGCCAAGCTCATCGTGGGGAAACGGTTCTGTATCGGAAATCTGTGCCCCGTTTTCCACGTTCTCGGCAAATTTGTTAAGCCTGATTATGTGGAGACCTACCCTCCGGGTTGCGAAATAGCCCAGGATGCACATAATCAATGTAATAATCCCCATAATCCATAAAAAACCGTAATCTGCTTGCAATAGTCCGCTGAACGATATGGAATACGGCACTGCGGTACGGACAATATTGCCGTCATTGCTCTTTCTCGCCGAGTAAAAATAATAGTTGCCTGTACTCTCGCTGTGCCGTCTTACAGCATAGCCGGAGCCATTCAGCATTGCATCCCGGATTTCCTGACGGTCAAGATGATTTGTTTTCGGCAACGAGTCAAGAGTATTGTCGTATATTATATGTCCCTTGTCGGAAATTACGCTTATACGAATATCGTTGAACGGTTTGAACTCGTCAAGTTTTATATCCTGGACATCATGCCCTTCGCTCAGTTCTGTAAGAATATATGTGTTGATGAGCTGGAGCTGCTTGTCAATCTTCTCCGCCTTGAATTCCTTTTCCCTATGATATTGAAAAATTACAAAGCACCCGACCATCAGCAGGGAATATCCGAGAAGCCAAACGAACAGACGCTGCGGATAAGAAAGTTTATTCAATGAACCCATAACCGTATCCTGATCGGGTTACTATATTCTTGCCGTAGATTCCTATCTTCTGACGGATGCGGGTTATGTTCACGTCAACAACCCTGTCAAGCACCACAACCTCGTCGGGCCATATCTCGTTCAGCAGGTCCGCACGGGTGAAAATCTGTCCACGGTTGGAAATGAGTTTAAGCAGTATCTCAAACTCTTTTTTGGGCATTTTCACCTCTGTTCCGTCAACCGTGCAAGTCCTGTTTTTGGCAGACAGTACCAATCCTTTGTATGAAACAAGATCTGAATCCGTTTTGGCGGGTGCGACAGAAGCCCCAGTCCGGCGAAGCACAGTACGAACACGAGCGAGTACGGCATTA